>Ga0070682_100000048_pt1 | contig 129542 bp, 107 predicted proteins | sample KBSC63LmetaG_FD_64668 | JGI IMG/M metagenome (GOLD analysis project Ga0070682, IMG submission 64668) | Corn rhizosphere microbial communities from Kellogg Biological Station, Michigan, USA - KBS C6-3L metaG | ecosystem: Host-associated > Plants > Roots > Rhizosphere | place: USA: Michigan...
AAAACGCGTCGCTTTGGTTGTGAACCAAAATAAATGCTTCCCTTTGCTTGATTGTTTGGCTGGTCGCTACCGCTCCCAGTTCTGATTTTGTGCAGCAGCGTTGCAGGGTTCGAACGTCACTTGCACTTGCGGCTGGATCAACAATATTCTGCGACGGCAATGAGGTCAGTACTACCACGCGGTAGCGGGTGGGTCTCGTGATTGCCGATTGCCGATTGCCGATTGCGGATTGGCGTTGGGCAAAACGTGAATCGGCAATCGACAATGGACATTTGGCAATCGGTTGACCCACCCGCTACCGCGTGGTGGTACTGACCTCATCCCGCCACTAGTCTCATGATTGGGCGGTTTCATCCCTCATCCTTCCGCCTTCATCCTTTCCTCAAAACCCCGGCGCCAGCATGCGCATCATTGCTTCGGGGTTCTTGATCTTCTGCTCCTCCATAGCGGCAATCGCTTCAGCAATCATCTGTCGTCCACGTTCGTTACCGCGCCGCTCACCCAGGCGCCAACGTGCCGCTGCCGCATGCAGCTTCATCTCCGCGCGCTCGAAGCCTTGAATTGATTCGGAAAGCAACGTGTCTGCCTCGCTGGCATTGCGCTGGTGCGCAACCGTCGCTCTAACCAACGCGGCAAACGGCTTCGACCACGACATGTTTACCTTTTCAATCTTGCCCGCCATTTTCTCTGCAAGTCGCAGCTTGCCGCTGTTGCTTCCGTTGTTACTCGTGGCCAACGCTGTTCTCGCTCGCAGTTGCATAGCCTCAACTCGCACCGCCGGTATACGCAGCAAAAGCGAATCCTCAAGCGCCTGCCACTGTCCCTCGACGTGTTTACAGGCCACTTCACTATCACCCGTGTAGAGTTCGATCTGCGTCAACGCATGAAGCGAAACATAGTGCTGCAGGTGAAATCCCTGGTGTGGCCACGATTTCAGCGCTTCGATCACTTCTGCTCGTGCTCGATCCGGATCTTCATCGGCCAGCCAGATCAGGTTGAGCCTGGTGCGCAGGTCCATCGCGCCAAAGAGGTTTCCCTGCTCCAGCGCGGCTGACAGCAAAGCCGGCACGCGACGCGCTACTTCGGCAATCTCACCCATGTGCAGCAGCGCACTTAGCTTGTAACGATTCGCGATAGTTAATTCCCAGGTTGAACCGGTACAGCGATCGCGCAGAACCTCCGCCGCTTCTTCGCACACCACCGCCGCCCGGCTCCAGTTACCGGCGAGATAGGCTTCCACGCCTCTGGCCCACAAGGCGAGCCCAATTGCGTATGGATGCCCTACCCTTTGCGCCAGCTCGTCTGCCTGATTCGCCACTCGCGTGAATCGTTCGCTGCCGGCGCCACCACGCGCGGCAGCCCAGGCGGCTTCAAAGGCAATCGCGCGCGCCACGCGAAACGGCTCGCCGGCCTTCAGGGCCAACAAAAGGTGGCGGCTCTGGAAATCCGCACCGCGAATTAAATCCACCGCGCCGAGACCGGCGGCGACAGCGAAACAAGTGTCAACGCGTACCAGGTCGAATTCGGGAATCTGATTTTCGTCTCGTTCGGTAAAGTTCAAACCGCGCAGGCGAATTTGTAAACGTTTGAGCGCCAACGACAGCAGCGCATTCTTCGGTCCCGCGGGATACGACAAACCCACCGCGGCCAGCACCGAGCGAATCAGGTCAAGGCCTTCGTCGATGTGTCCGCCCATCAACAACTGCTGTGCAGCCCGTCGCTTGAAATCAAGACTGTGACGCGCGGGCGTCAGTTCGGCAACTTCGAGATAGGCCTGCGCGGCTTCAGCCGGACGGCCGGCGTTAACCAGCGCTTCAGCCAGTCCGCGTTTTAGATCGAGCAACTCAGCTCCGCGTGCCGGCGCGAGTTCCAAAGCACGGCGGAAGAAGGCGGCAGCACGATCAAAGGCGAGTGCAGCAGCGGCTCGGCGGGCGGCGGCAGCGGCATGCGTGGCGGCACGCACGCGCTCTCCAGCGCCCAGGTAATGTTCAAACAGCGCTTCCGGATCATCGATGCCGCGCATCTCGATCGCCTGAGCGAGGCGCCGATGAATCTGCATCACCCGTCTCGGTTCGAGTTGCGCTGCCAGCGCCTCGCGAATGCGATCGTGATAAAGCTCGAGCGTGTGGCCTACGCCGCCGGTGCGTAAAAACTGGGCGGCACGCAACGAGCTCACGAGCGGACTTTCATCGCCGGAAAGTTCGGCCGCCTGATACGCGACTTCCGGATTGATGGGTCGCCCGGCAACCGCCAGTGCGTCTACAAACTGACGCGCGCCCTTAGGTAAATAGCGCAAGCGCGCTTCGAGCATGTCCGCCAAAGTTATCCCGGTGGTTCTGGTTTGATCGCTGGTTAAGGCGTAGCGGGCGAGTTGCTCAAGTAGAAATGGATTTCCCCGCGCTTCGTTGAGCACAGCATCGGCAAACGGCTCGAGCACGTTCGCCGTCGATCCGAGCAGATCGCGGAGCAGCAGGTACGACTCGGATCGTGACAGCGCGCCGATTTGCACTTCGCGGCAATACGGGTCTCCCGTTTTCTCCAGTAGTGATTTAAGAAAGGGTTTCGTCTTAAGGTCTTCGCTGCGAAAACTGGAAATCAGCAGCAAAGGCGGGGCATCGGGCGGACGCAATAAATCTTCGAGCAGCGTAGTACTGTCAGCATCGGACCATTGCAAATCGTCGATGTAAAGAACGAGCGGCTGACGATCGCAGATGCGGCCGAGCAATTCGCGCAACGCCGCAAAGGCTTTTCGCCGCAATGTGAACGGATCGGGACTCTCGTGTTCGCGTTGCGGCGCATTGAACACGGCATCCACTTGGAGCATCACCGGAAACAAACGCGCGAGGGCCAGCACTTCGCGCGGCATCAGCGCCTCAGCTTTCGCGTCTGACAAGGTCAGCAGATATTTGGTAAGACTGTCGACTACACCATCGAGCGCTTTATAAGGAACCGACTCGCGTTCATAGCAGCGGCCTTCAAGAATTACTACGCTCTGATGCGCCTCACGCAGCTCGTCGAGAAAGTGTTTCGCAACGGCCGACTTGCCCATTCCTGAGCTGCCGTGCAGATAAACGGTTACCGTGTGGCCACGCCGCGTGCCGGTAAAGGCTTCTTCGAGTTCTCGCAACTGACGGTCGCGTCCGACGAAAGGACTGCTTTGCGTCACCGAAAGCGTCGGTGACGAGATGGGTCGTTGCAGCGGCCCCGTCTTGCCATATCCAAGGATTCGCAAGACCTCGTGACCGGAGGGCCGTTCGTCGGGCTTCCGTCGCAGCAAACGCATGCAGAGATCGTTCAGCTCAGGCGGGACGTTATCGACAATTTCAGACGGCGCTGCGGGATCGAAGTTTTGTTTGTTCATCATCACTTCGAAAAATTTGCCCGCGAACGGCAGGCGGCCGGTGAGCGCCTGATACAAAATCACGCCGACGCTGTACCAATCGCTGGCGCGCGAAATCGGCAGTTGCGCGCCCTGTTCCGGCGACATGTAGTCGGGAGTGCCCGCCAGCGTCACGCTGTCGTGAAGTTCCTTGTCTTCAACTTCCGCAACCAGGCCGAAATCCAGGATGACGACGCGGCCTTCTTTTGTAACCAGCACGTTCGAGGGTTTGATATCGCGATGCAGCTTGCCGGTCTCATGCAGACCATGCAGGCCTTCAGCTAGTTGTCTCAAGGCGACGTGCAAACAATTCAAATCAAGTGCGGCCAACGCGAGTCCCGGGTCCTGCGGCGTTTCCGGAAGCGAACTCAAAATTTGATGGTCCTTGACGGAGTCAAGCTGTTTGGTTTCTGCTTCGTAGTCCGCCAACACCTCTTCGCCGGCTGTGGGGGTTTTACGAAGGGTCGGAGTACGCGACGACTGCACCGGAGCGGATCGGTAACCCGGGCGCACGTACTCCAGAAAGTTTGAGCCCTGGACCAGTTCCATTGTGAAGAACCAGTACTGCCCGTCTGACATGAATTCATAGAGTGAAACGAGGTTCGGGTGAGATACGTCGGCGAGCGAACGAAATTCGTTTTTGAAACGCGAGATGTGCGAAGCTTCGGCGCGCGTGAGCGTTTTCAGCGCCACTACTTTGTCGGTCTCGAGATCGTGAGCTTCGTAAACGACGCCCATGCCGCCGGAACCTAACCGTCGGCGAATGCGAAATCGTTCAGTGCCGAGAAAATCGCTGGAGTGTTGCGCCATTGCTGAGATTCGCGATTGTAACGCAAACTGTTGCCTGAGTGTTTAGTAGGTTGGGTTATGCGTGCTTGTTTGGCTGGGAGCGCAGACATCTTGTTTGCTGGTTGAGTGGCACTACCATCCATTCTTCTTGCGACGCTCGGCAGGCAGGATGCCTGCGCTGCCACCCAAACACTAAAGCTCGCCGAGCAAAGGAGCCCGAATGGACTGGCGTGTATTCTTAACAACTTTTGGTGTCATTTTTCTCGCGGAGATGGGCGACAAAACGCAGCTGGCCGCGATGACGATGGCCGCGCAGTCAAACAAGCCCTGGGCTGTTTTCATCGCTGCCGCGCTCGCGCTCACGGCAGTATCCGCGATTGGTGTCGTCGCCGGGAGTCTGCTGGGAAATTATTTGCCGCTGATTTGGATCAAGCGCGGGGCGGCAATAGCTTTCATCGTTATCGGGATACTGATACTAGCGGGAAAGTTTTGACAGGAATTGGAAAAGCGGCCCTTCCCGACCCGGAGATTTTTAAGAGGCTCCTGATTTGGAGTTTTGAAAGCCCTTCTATCTGATTCTCAGCTCAAGTGTATTTTAACTCAGGGTGAGGAAGGGGCCTGCGCCGGCTCTGCTTGTTTTAGTTTCCCTTGGAGGCCTATGCCGCAAACGCCACATACTGAACGGCACTTCACCGCCAGCGAAGTCGTTAGAGACATTGTGATTGGAATGTCTGACGGTTTGACTGTTCCCTTTGCACTCGCCGCCGGTCTCACAGGCGGTTTGCAAGGTACGGCCAACCCTACGGCGATTATCGTAACGGCGGGCCTCGCAGAGATTGCCGCCGGTTCGATCGCCATGGGGTTGGGTGGATATCTCGCCGCGAAAAGCGACGCCGAACATTACGCCAAGGAACGTGAACGCGAGAAACGCGAGGTCGCGGAGATTCCCCACGAGGAGATGCGCGAGGTCGCAGAGGTTTTCCAGGAGTACGGGCTGACGCTCGAAGAAACCTGGCCCATCGTAGAAGCGTTGCGCCGGCAGCCAAAGAAGTGGATCGACTTCATGATGCGTTTCGAACTGGGTCTGGAACGGCCCGATCCGAAACGCGCGCTGACCAGTGCGGTAACGATCGGCGGCGCCTACGCGGCGGGCGGCTTTGTGCCGTTAGCGCCTTACATGTTTACTCGCGATGCGGCTATGGCCTTGATGTGGTCAATCGCGGTCACGCTCTTAACGCTCTTCGTTTTTGGATTTATCAAAGGACGATTCACGGGCACGCGGCCGGTGCGAAGCGCGTTGCAGACTGCACTGATTGGCAGCGCAGCAGCGGGCGCTGCGTTTTTGTTGGCGCGACTGATTTCGTAACGCAAACTGTCAGTTTGCGTGCGCTTCGTGCTATTCATTCACGCAAACTAACAGTTTGCGTTACAAATCAAGGCACTACGCCCACGAGTTGTTTCTTTACACACACAGCGATTTCGGATAAAAGCGCAGCGTTCCTTTAGTTTGGAGTACCGCCTTTAGGCGGGTTTTTTACGAGAAAAGCCCGCCTAAAGCCGGTACTCCAAACAGACCAAGCTAACGGAGCACTCGACTTCGATATGGCAACTGCAGAAAACGCATTAACAACGACAGGTCGAAAGAGCCGGCATCCGCGCGGACTCGCGACCCTGTTTTTTACCGAGATGTGGGAGCGTTTCAGTTACTACGGAATGCGCGCGATCCTCGTGCTCTACATGGTGGCGCCCGTAGCTCAGGGCGGTCTCGGGTTTGACACTAAGCATGCCGCTTCGATTTACGGAACCTACACGATGTCAGTTTACCTGACGGCGCTTCCCGGAGGTATGGTTGCGGATCGTTGGTTAGGCACGCGCCTCGCCGTATTGCTTGGCGGCGTCATCATTGCGCTTGGTCACTTTTCGATGGTCGCGCCTTCCCTCACCTTCTTCTATCTCGGCATGGTGTTGATTGCGCTCGGCACTGGCCTGCTCAAACCAAACATCAGCGCGATGGTCGGCGGCCTTTACGGAAAGGACGACCCGCGACGCGATAGTGGCTTTTCGATTTTTTACATGGGCATCAACCTCGGCGCCTTTGCCGCACCGTTTGTGTGCGGATACCTCGCACAGGGCGAAAGCTTCAAACGGTTCGTCGCCTCCATGGGTTTTGATGTGGCAACTAGTTGGCACTGGGGCTTTGGCGCGGCCGGCGTCGGCATGTGTTTAGGAGTCGTGATTTATCTCATCAATCAGCACCGTCTTCCTGACCTCAGCCGGACCGTGTTGGACGAAGCCATCGATCAAAAAGATGAATCTCGTTCCGCGCGCGAAACATCTGCTACCGTTTCGCCGCGGCATTCAAATCCGATCATTGCCGTATTGCTCAGCTTGATCGTTCCCGGCCTCGGCCAAATTTATCGAGGACAAACCGGAGCCGGCTTGTCGTGGTTATTCGCTTACATACTCGCCTGGATCTGGTATTTCGCAGGGGGCGGAATAATTCTCGGCACCGTAGCGGTTGGCATCGCAATCGCGGCGGCCGTCATGGCGGCGCGCACGCCAACGGGAACCTCGCAGTTATCACCTGCGGAATGGAAACGCGTCGGCGCCATCTTCGTGTTTTTCCTGTTCACGATTCTGTTCTGGGCGGCTTATGAACAGAAGGGCGCGAGCCTGAACCTGCTGGCCAAAGACCTGGTGCGTACTGAAATCTTCGGCAGGAAGTTCCCGTCGAGTTTTCTGCAATCGTGTACGCCCGCATTTGTGATCACGCTGGCGCCGATCTTTTCTTACCTCTGGCTGAAACTCGGAAAACGACAGCCATCGAGTCCGGCCAAGTTTGCGCTCGGCCTGATGTTCATCGGCCTGGCCTACTGCCTGCTGGTGCCGGCGGTGTCGATGACGGCCTACGGACGCATCAGTCCGCTCTGGTTGGTTGGCCTCTATTTTCTCGAAGTCGTGGGCGAGATGTGTCTCAGCCCGGTTGGCCTGAGCACAGTCACCAAACTCGCGCCGGTAAAACTCGTCGGCATCATGATGGGCGTTTGGTTCCTGGCCTCGTCATTCGGCAGCAAACTGGCTGGTTACTTCTCTGGTTTCTATGTGCCGCAGGCCGGCGTGTTGGTAAAACTTTACGGCTCCATCGCGGCTGGCTTGCTGGTTTCGGCAGCACTGCTGGCGGTGTTGACGCCACGCGTGAAAAAACTGATGGGCGATGTGAACTGAGAACCGGAGTGTCAGGCGGGGCAGTAGCCCGACCGTGAGGGAGGGCTTGAAGGTGCAGAAAAAGCCCTCCCTCACGGTCGGGCTACTGCCCCGTCGTCAGCAACGCAACACTAAGGCAGCACGGAGAAATCCGACATGCATCGCGACCAGATTTAACCACGCGTTTTTGCTGAACTCTCAAAGGTGAGATAATTCGCTGCGTCTGAAACTCTACCGAAAAGAGTCCCCAAGTTTATGAGCACTGTCACTGAAGAGACCGCCGAGGTTCCCCAACCGACGTCCAATAAATGGGTTTACCTGTTTGAGGAAGGGAGCGGCGACGACAAGTCTCTGCTCGGCGGCAAAGGCGCGGGGCTTTGTGAGATGACGCGCGCGGGGCTGCCCGTGCCTCCGGGGTTGATCGTTACGACCGAAGCCTGCAACGCATTTTTCGATAACGACAAAAGCTTCCCGGATGGCATGTGGGACCAGGTCAAGGAAGGTCTGCAAAAGATCGAAGAGAAGGTCGGTAAGAAATTCGGCGATCCGAATAACCCGCTTTTGGTGTCAGTGCGTTCCGGCGCGGCGTTTTCCATGCCGGGCATGATGGACACGGTGCTGAACCTTGGTCTTAACGAAGAGACGGTGCAGGGTCTCGCTTCGCAAACCGGTGACTTAAGATTCGCGCTCGACGCTTATCGCCGTTTCGCTTCTCTGTTTGGCGAAATCGTGATGGGCGTGGCGCACGAAAAATTCGAACGCGTGATGGACCGCTACAAGGCGCAGACCTCAGGCGGGCGCGACACCGACCTGAAGCCGCAACACCTGCGCGACATTATTGCTGCCGAGAAACAGATCATCCTCGCCGAACAACACGCGATTCCCGAAGACCCGTACGAACAACTGCGCGTGGCGATTGCCGCGGTTTTCAATTCCTGGATGGGCCGCCGCGCGGTCGACTATCGACGCGTGAACCGCATTGCCGATTCGCTTGGCACCGCTGTGAACGTGCAGGCAATGGTGTTCGGCAACATGGGCGAGAACAGCGGTACCGGCGTCGCCTTCACCCGCAACCCTTCAACCGGCAAGAAAGAACTTTACGGCGAGTACCTGCTCAACGCACAGGGCGAAGATGTGGTCGCGGGCACGCGTACACCGAATCCAATCAGCCAATTGAAGAAAGAGCTGCCCAAAGTCTACGAGGAATTTGCCTCGATCACCGGACTGCTCGAGAAACATTATCGCGACATGCAGGACTGCGAGTTCACCATTGAGCGCGGGAAGCTTTGGATGTTGCAAACGCGGACCGGCAAACGCAGCGGCGCCGCGGCAGTCCGCGTGGCAGTCGAAATGGTCAGCGAGAAACTTATCGACCGTGCGACGGCGGTGCAGCGCGTCACGCCTGAACAGCTCGATCAATTGCTGCATCCGACTGTCGATCCCAAAACTAAAGCGACAGTGCTGGCCACCGGCCTGCCCGCGAGTCCCGGCGCCGCCCAGGGCAAAGTGGTGTTCAGTCCTGACGAGGCGGAAGAGTTGGTACGCGATGAAGACGCAAAAGTGATTCTGGTGCGACAGGAAACCAGTCCGGACGATTTCCACGGCATGGTGGCGGCGCAAGCTATCGTCACCGCGCGCGGCGGCATGACCAGCCACGCGGCCGTCGTTGCCCGCGGCATGGGCAAACCCTGCGTCAGTGGCGCGAACTCGATCGACATCGATTACGGCCAGCAGCAATTCACGGTTGACGGCACGGTCGTCACTAAAGGCGACTGGATTACGGTCGACGGCTCGACTGGACGTGTGTTCCTGGGGCAGGTGCCGACCGCGCAGCCAGCGCTCGGTTCTGAGTTTCACGAGTTAATGCTGTGGGCCGATAAGTTTCGCCGGCTACGCGTGCGCGCGAATGCCGACACACCACGCGACGCGAAAGTCGCCCGCCAATTTGGCGCCGAAGGCATCGGCCTTTGTCGTACCGAGCACATGTTCTTTGGCGACCAGCGTCTGGCGGCGATGCGCGAAATGATTCTGGCTGACGGCGTGGGCGCCAGGGAGAAGGCGCTCGAGAAACTGTTGCCGCTCCAGCGTGGCGACTTCGTCGGCATCTTCCGCGAGATGGTCGGCCTGCCGGTAACTATTCGTCTGCTCGATCCGCCATTGCATGAGTTTCTGCCAAACGCGGAAGAATTGTTGACCGAGCTCGGCGAGCTGAAAATGGCGCTGCGTTTGGCTACCACGCTCGGCGACATGGACAACTTGCTGGACGAGATCGATGAAAAGCGCCGGCTCTTGAAACAGGTGAATCGCATTCGCGAGGCGAACCCGATGCTCGGCTTCCGCGGTTGTCGCCTCGGGCTGGTCTTCCCCGAGGTAACTCGCATGCAATGTCGCGCGATCTTTGAAGCCGCTTGCCTTGCGCAAGGCGAGAAGATGAAGACCGAGCTCGAGATTATGGTTCCGTTGGTCTCGCTCAGTGAAGAGCTGCATCAGCAGCGCGAACTTATCGAGGACGTCGCGCGCCAGGTGATGGGCGAATATGGCATGACCATCGAATACCACGTCGGCACCATGATCGAGTTGCCGCGCGCAGCCTTGATGGCCCACCACATAGCGGCCCACGCCGACTTCTTTTCATTTGGCACAAACGACCTTACCCAGACAACCTTTGGTTTGAGCCGCGACGATTCGAGCCGCTTCCTGCCCAACTATGTCGAACGCAAGATCATGCCTGAAGATCCGTTTCAGGTTTTGGATCGCGACGGCGTAGGACAACTGGTGCAGATGGGAACCGAACGAGGCCGGAGCGTGAAACCGGATCTAAAGGTGGGTATTTGCGGCGAGCACGGCGGCGATCCGAGCTCGATCGCTTTCTGCAACGAGATTGGTTTGAACTACGTAAGCTGTTCGCCGTTTCGCGTTCCCGTCGCACGGCTCGCCGCCGCGCAGGCGTCGCTGGCTGCGAAAGCGGCGCAGGAGAATCAAGTTGTGTCGAAGGCTGATGTTTAGTTGGACCTTAAAAATCTCTGTGCCACCTTTGTGTTCTCTGTGTCTCGGTGGTGATTTACAATAAACCCCACCACAGAGACACAGAGGACCCAGAGGATGCTCAGAGAAGGAACTATCATTTACTAATAAGGAGTCATCATGAAACACATTATTTTGCTCGTCGTGCTGGTTAGTATCGCAGTGATTAGCGCGTCGGGTTTTACCAGTGAGGTTCCCGCCGCCGGCACTGTCGCCCCCACTTTCAAGTTAACAACGAACGAAGGCAAAGAAGCGAGCCTTTCGGATTTCAAAGGCAAGTGGGTCGTCCTTTATTTTTATCCAAAGGACTTCACCAGCGGCTGCACCCTCGAGGCACACAATTTCCAGCGCGACCTCGCGAAGTATGAACAGGCCAACGCGGTAATACTCGGCGTCAGCGTCGACACGGCTGAATCGCACAAGAGCTTCTGCGCCAGGGAAGGGTTGAATTTCAAACTGCTTGCAGATGTGGGCGGATCGGTTTCGCAGCAATACGGCTCAACGATGGAATACAACGGGGCGACCTATTCAGCGCGCAACACTTTCATCATCGACCCGACCGGCAAGATTGCGAAGGTGTTTGTAAAGGTCAGCCCGGCCGGACACAGCGATGAAGTGCTCGCGGCACTGGCCGAGTTGAGGAAGGGCTAAACATTGGCTACCGATTTACGCGCGGCGTAGAAGATTCAAGCAGTTCGGGTTCAACCTTTAGGTTGCCGCTGCGACGAAACACGCAAGCTAAAGCTTGAACTCTTGAACTGCTTGAAATCTTTCTGGATCGGCTACATCCATAGCCAATTTTCTTTACTGCGCACCGAGCACTCGTTTCGCTCGCGTGTAGAAATCAGAAACGGACTCCAAACCCAGCTGGCCGCCCTCGATACGACGATGTATCTCGGACAGCGCTTGCTGATCCGCCCGCTCGTTCAATCCGTTCTTTTGCCAGAACAACGCCGCGGTTCTAAACGCAACCTCGGGCGCTGCCGCCTTCTCTGGATCGGCTATCAAATCAACGCCAAGCTGCGCGCCAACAGCCTGATATTGCGAGCGCCCTGTCATTCCAAATGCGCCCCGACCCTTGTAGCGCGCACCATCGCCCGGTTCGAAGTTGCCGAAGGCCTTGCTCGACCCGTAACGCTTTTCCAGTTCAGCGTCTGAGCCCAACTCCACCATGTGGCTCAACTGCGCTGTGTTATGCGCGACTTCGGCCAAAAACGCAGCGCGCCTCAGCGGTGTGTTGATGCCAAACTCGTCCATTGCTTTCTGCAGATGCGGTAAATAAAGCGCCAGCTGAGCATCATTTGCTGCCGGCATGATCTGTTTTAGATCATTCACCGATAGCTCGCGCCGCGGTGGTAGGAATGAACCGTCGCCACTGCAGTTCACAGTAAACGATGCCGGATCCGACTCTTTCGGCGCAGGCTGAAGAATCACAATCTTCACCCACCCCTTGATCGGCAGCGGGGTGCCATCGCGACCGACGCCAGTACTGAAAAGCTCACGCGTCTCGCTTACTTGTTTCGAGCCTGGGCCATCAAAAGTCAAACGCTGCGGCAGGCTCTCGGTACCATCGCTGCGCACGAACTTGTACTCAACAACCCCGCTTCTCCCCGCTATTGCAATTTCACCGAGGAACCTCACGTTAGCCGGACACTTACCGCGGTAATCGTTCGGCGTTGCCACGAGTACGGCACCGAGCACAGTGAACGCTCCAAAACTACTGAGGTCCCAAACGCGCGCCGTGCGATCCTCGCTCGCCGTAACCAGGAACTTTGAGTTCGGACTAAAGTCGACACTCGTAAGCGCCGCGATATGGCCGCGGAAGACAGCCAGACTTGCGCCAATCGTTGGTACTTCTTTGGGCGTTTCAGCCTCGGCCGAAGAGGGTGTCGCGGGTCGAAGAGTATTCTTCACTATCTGACCTTTGAGAACCTTCGCCTCCCATAGCTGTGCAGTTCGGTCCTGGCTTACGGTCGCGACCCACTTGCCGTCCGGACTGAACGCAGCGTTTGTCACAAGATCCGTATGACCTTTGAGCTTCATAGGCGAACTCTCTGTTAACGGCGACACTCTCATCGAACCGGATGTTATTTCGGCCCAACTCCCAGGCGATTTTGTTTCCCACAAATAAGCCAGCTTGCCGCTGGTGGTGACAATGTACTTGCCATCGTCGCTAAACACGGCGCTGTTTACAGGTCCTTCATGACCGGTCAACGACAGCAAACTATTGCCGTTGCGCGTCTCCCAAACCTTGGCCGTACCGTCCTTACTTGCGGTGACCGCAAACTTGTGGTCACGGCTGAAGGCAATGCTACGTACCTCATCAAGATGTCCGGTGAGCTCCAGGTGGCCACCTTCCGTGCTCAAAACGACGGCTCCTGAGCCAGAAGTAAAACCGAGCAGTACACTATCTGCACTAAAGACTATCTTTGAGAAATCCGCCGCAAACTTTTCGATCCCGGTCATGCTTGACTGGACCGTGATCGTACTGAAAAGCTCAACGTCCTTGTTTGTCTGGTTTTGATGGAGAACAAGTTGGCCGTTTGGACTAATTAGCGTGTTACTGCTATTCACATCACTCCAGGGCAGCTCCACTACTACTTTTCTGGCGGGGATGTCCCAAAGTATTGCTTTTGAGTGTCCTGGATAGTTAGCAAGCACAACCAACTTACCATCACGGCTGTACACCGCGGGTTTGGTTATGTTGTCGGCAAGGTATGGCTGTTCTATTAGATCCGGCAGAGCTACGCGCGCATCCCACATTTGCGCAGTGCCGTCTGACGCCTGAGTGAACAAGACGTCGTCGTTGCCGGCGGTCCACGCTTTCATCACCGGACTATTGTGTCCGCGAATGACGGCGCTGAAGTAAGGCGCCGCCTTATCGATCTCATGGACGATCCCAAGCGCTGTCTCCGCATCTTTCTTCGCCTTGATCGCGTCTTCCTTGGCCGCCAGTGCTGCCGCCTCAGAACGCACGGCTTCGAGCCGGGCCCGATTCTCTTCCGACAGAGACGCTTCGACTAACTGTTTCTGGCGATCAGCTTCCAGCTTGGCGGCCTTCGCAATTGCCTCTTGCTTCACGGCCTCCGCCCGTTGGTGCTCGGCTAAGTCTCTTTGATACGCGGCTTCAGCTTCAGCTTTCAGCGCTTTTTCAGTTTCCTGTTTCGCGGTTATCAACGCGCCTTCAGCCACTCCTTTTTGCCTTTCGGCTTCAGTTTGCGAATGCTTGGCATTGTCACGCTGTATTTCAACGTCTCCCAGCGCATTCTCGGCACGCACCTTTTGGGTCTCGGCTTCCAAAGTTTGCTCTCGCGCAATTTGCGTTTGCTTTTTTGCAATACGCGTTTGCTGCACCGCGTAACCGGTGACACCAATCATTCCCAACAACAACAACGACAAAACTACCAGCATCCCATTGCGCAGCTTGACGCGCCGATGTTCGCCGGCAGCGAGCGCCTGCGCGTGACGTAAGTCGCGTTCGATCTCTTCTTTTTGTTCTTGCTCTTTTCGGTCAAGCTCAGCTTGGCGGTTTGCTTTGCTTAGCGACAGGTATTCAATCGTCTTGTCGAAACCGGAGTGGTAACGCTCGGCCCAGGCTTTAGTGGGGTGATTATCTTCAAGCCATTTCAGACCCGTCGAAAGCCCCGGGTCTCGCAAATAGTCCTCGTCCCTCGGAAAGAACGCGGCCTTGTCTGCGAGTCGGATGTACTGACGCGCTGCGTCAGCCTCCTCGTCGACCCATGCCTTCAAACGCACCCAGCCACCAATCAAGCTTTCGTGAGAGATATCGATCGTGGTGTCAGAAGTGAGCTTAACTCGTGGTCCGGGCGTCAGGAATGACCGGCCTTCGCGCCGGAAGCTTTCAACGACAGCGATTACCTCCTGCTCACTGCATTCAGAAGAGACGGCAATCACATTAACTGTTGCAGGCCGCCGGCCTACGTTTGAGGCAGCATCTTTTTCAGTAACAGCTTTGAAAACTCTGGCGGCGACCGACTGTAACTCCGGACTTAACTCGAAAAACGCTTCGTCCGCATGACGCGAAAGCGCGTCCGCCATGCTTCCGATCGCTTCGTAGTGCGAAATATTGATCGCACCGGTACCGCCCGTGGCGTTTTTCCAATAATTCCAGGTGCGCATTAAGGCGTGTTGCAATATCGGCAGTTGCGACGGCTCGTCGCCGGCATCATTCAGTAGGCGATTGACGAGTGGGGCCGCAATTTCCCCACCGCCGATAATCACCGGGCCGATGATTGCCTCGCGCCGGTTATCGTCGGTCATTCGCGGAATGAGGAATTGTCCGTCGTTGATAGCTTCAGGCAGTCCCCAGAAATTGGCGCAGTCGCCGAGATACTCAGACCGCATGGTCAGCACCACGTAGATGGGCAATCTTTCCTCGTCGGTCTTATCGGCTTGCTTTGCCTCGAGCAGCAGTTTGATAAAGGCAGCGATTTCGTCCTTTACATTGAGAGCCGTCGATTGCCTGGCGAAACGAAAAAGTTCTTCAAACTGATCCGCAAGAATCAGCAGGTTTTCACCTGGGGCAAACTTGCTTTGACTGACGACCTCGAGCACTCCGAGAGAACTGCGACGCAACGTCCGTTCGATAACGTCAAGATGGTCCGCCAGCTTCTCTTTGTCGGTAGGGCCGCAAACATCCGGCGCGTTCAGGGCCTCCGCCAGGCTTCTAATGGGGTTGCTGCCAGGACGGAAAGTCGCTATCCGCCAACGCGAACCGGCGCTGGCAAGATGCCCGCTCAATAACGCGGGTAGGAGGCCAGCCGCTACCAGCGACGACTTGCCACTACCCGAGGCGCCCACCACCGCCACAAAGCGAGCGGTCCGCAGTTTCGTAAGGATTTGATCGCTTTGACCGTCGCGTCCGAAAAACGCGTCACTCTCTTCCATGCGAAACGGCCGCAATCCCGGAAAGGGATTAGTCAAAAGCTTTTCCTGTTCGATCATCGCGCACCTCCGCTTCCCGTTCGCAACTGCGCCGCGCGCGCGTCCTCAATAAAGGCGATGAACTCATCGAGCGCTGCCTGCGATAGCCCGTCGTAGCCCGGCGGGTGAAGCAGAGGGGCCTCGCGGGTTTTGTAGTCATGTTTGGCCGGCGTTTGCGGCGCGGCCCGATAAATCGCTTTGAGCAAAGGCTTGGTCCGGCCCCAGGCACGCACCTTACGAAGATCGGAAAGTTTCGAATGGAGCCAGAATTCGTTGCCGTTGCCGTAATAGATCAACGCCGCGTCGCACTCGAGCAAGTTGTCTTTGTGATATTCGATGACCTGCGTCGCTTCACCTTCACGCGCCGTCAGTTTCACTTCGTAGTCCTTATCAAAAAGGTAATCGCGCACCGCGACCACTTCATCAAAATCCAACTTGTCGCACATGAGGTAAATGCGCACGAGGTTCTCTTCCGGAAATTGCACTACCTCTGCCGGCGCCGGCTTGGGCGCTGTGAGTTTTTCGATGATGCGATTCTTAAGCTCCTCAAATGGGCGTTCCAACAACTCAGCGCCGCGTTGGGCCTGCTCGCTGGCGCGCAGCAGAGCGATGAACGCCGGTTGACGTTTGCCGGTCGGCGCCAGGTCGGGAGCAATCCAAATAAGACGGGCAAGGGTTTGTGACTCGGCGCTCTGTTGGGCCGCCAATTCATTTTGAATTTGGACGACCGAATTGTCTTCGTCGCCTTCCAACATGCTGCCGAATCTTTCGCCGATCAGATGGATCGACAAACGCGCTTGTTTTAGATTTTCAGTAACTGCCAAACGATATTCCGCGGCTGTCTCGGGCAGCTCGCGGTCTGGCAGAACACGGAACCCGCGACTCAACAGTTCATTGCGTATCGCATCGCGATACTCAGTGCGGTCGGTAGTTGTTTCGGCCAGATACACCACGTTCTCTCGATCGGTTGATGGAATCGAATGTGGCTGGTCAAACATCTTCAATAGTTCACTGATGTCGAAGGCCAGCTCATCGATCTTTTTTAGATAACGTCCGTACTGATCCCCCTGCGGGAGGTAACTGAATTCACGCGGCCGACCCGTCTCGTCGTCCTCTTCGTAGAATTCGTAACCGAGCAATCCTTGCAGTTGCGTCGGGTGTTTCTCGCGCGGCAAATACGACTTCACAACTTTTATGCAGCGCGTCTTGTCGCCGAGCTGCATCGTGTTGTCCTGCTGTGAAAGATCGTAAAACGCGCTCAACTCCTTCATGCACCACTCCGAATGTGGCGCTACGTAACCGGGTGAAAGAATGGAGATCAGGAGTTTGCTGCGGCGCAACGCTTCCATGATTACGTCGGAAAAATATTCGGCCCCATTTAGCTTGCGGTCGCGCCAGATCTTCGGCTCATAGCCAAGCTTGAACGCGAGCTGCGTTTTCAGCTTCGCGGTGAAATCATCGATCCAGCCGGTTTCACCGGCGACGGGGGCGTTATCGAGATGGCGATAACTGATGAAGAGGTCGTTATTGAAAGATGGCATAAGGCTGTCTGGAGCCTCCTCTAAAATGAGGATTACGAATGGTTTCGGACCCTGCCGCTCGCGAAAATCGTGAAGGCTAAAATGTGAATCAGGAAACCGAGGCGCTGTTTCGGAGGTTCGTCCTACGATCCGCTATCGAGTCTCGCGAGGTACGGTTGGGATTTTCTACCGTCTGCGAGCGCTTGGCAATAGCGACGGTGACGGTCTGCATTTTATACGCGCCGACTGTCGGGGGTGCTAAAGGCAGACGCCGGGCGAGACTGACGGAACACACGGCCGGCCTTTGGAGTGCGGCGGCTTGACGCCGCTTTAACTAGATTAGGAAAGTTCTAACTTCAGCGCACCAACCATAACACTGAAAAGCGTTCGCAAATTCCAGCCCCAGGTTGCGCTTCGCAACCCAGGGATCAAGAACGCCCTTAAGACAGATCGCACACTGAAGTGGTTGCGCGACCGTGCGTCATAACGCCGCGCGAACTAAGGGATTAATAGCTCTGTGTGATGGTAAAATAGACTTTCCGTCGGATCTTTATGGAGTGGTTTATATTGATTTGGCTGATAATGACACTTGGAAGATTCACCTGATTCGAGAGCTGCGATCGTGTGGTATACACATTCCTCACGCTCACTCTCGATACCGTCACGGCAGGGCATAACAAACCCTGGCAACTGACGGCGCCAAAGCAACTGGAGGCCAGCGTTACGCCGCCGTCAGAATGGCCACGCTAGAAGATCGTCGTCGCACTTTCGATGAAGTGGCTGGGCTGTTCGATCAAGTGCGGCCGGGCTACCCATCCGAACTCGTGGCTGAAATCATCGTTCGGACTGGAATTGACGAAGAGTCGCAAGTATTGGAAATCGGCTGTGGCAGCGGGCACGCTACGCTGGCCTTCGCGAAACGTGGCTACTCGATGACATGCCTTGAACCCGGGGTCAACCTTGCTCGCATTGCGGCCCATAATCTGTCCTCCTTCCCGAACATCAGAATCGAGGTCTGCACATTTGAGGAATGGCCCGCAGTGGAATCGAGCATTGATCTCATCCTTGCGGCTCAGTCGTTCCATTGGGTCGACCCTCTTCTTGGCCCTAAGAAGGCAGCGAACCTTCTGAAGGCTGACGGCGCGGTGGCAATCTTCGGCAACCAGCCGGAGCCCAAAGATTCGGGCGTCTTCGGAGTGATCAAAGAAGCCTATCGGAACCATGCTCCTGAAGTGCCGCCTGACTGGGTCATCGAGGATGTCGATTTGGGCGCTCTCTTCGATCGCGCTGTGACCAGGGAATACCCCTGGCGTGCTACCTACACCAGCGATGAATATGTGTCCCTGATGGAGACTCGCTCTCCGATCCGACTGCTCGTGTCTGAGCGTCGAGCGGCGCTTCTAGCGTCGATTCGCAACGCCGTTGATGAACACGGGGGCTCAGTCACTATCGATTATGTTGCTCGTCTTTCTCTTTTCACCAAGGCGGCCGGTGGGCCAGCTTTCACAGGAATTAGACGAGAGACTGCATGAAGTCAGTACCACCACGCGGTAGCGGGTGGGTCAACCGATTGTCGATTTGCGATTGCCGATTGCGGATTGACCTTGGGCGAAACATGAATCTGAAATCGGCAATCGACAATTGGCAATCGGATGACCCACCCGCTACGGCTTGGTGGTACTGACTTCATTGCGCTATTAGAAAGGTTTGATGAGAGATCACGCTATGAAACGACTACTTGTGCTCGTACTCCTTGCGCTTTCAGTTCCCGGCTTCGCCGTTGCTCAAGCACGAACTACTAAGGCCAGCACGCCCGTCGTCAGATACGGCGCCAACCCTCGCGCCGCTCACACTTTTACACACGACGGCGTGCGGCTTTACTACGAGGTCTACGGAAAAGGTGAACCACTGCTGTTGGTGCACGGCAACGGCGGCAGCATCGCCGACCTCAGCGCCCAGATCGCTCACTTCCGCACCCGCTACCAGGTAATCGCCATGGACAGCCGCAGCCAGGGCAAATCCGGCGACAGCGCTGACAAGCTGACTTACGAGAAAATGACTGACGACCTTGCCGCGTTACTCGACCACTTGAATGTCGGACCGGCCAACGTGCTGGGATGGAGCGACGGCGGCATCGAAGCCCTGCTGCTCGGAATCCGACACCCGGCGAAAGTGAAGAAGATCGCCGCGATGGCCGCCAACCTCAACCCAAGCGAAGCCGCCATCTGGCCCGACGTCATTGAACTGATCAAGTCAATGCTGGCGGCGACACCCGCTGCTGAAAGGGACACGGAGCGTGGCCGACGCGAACTAAAAGTCACCCAGATGTTGCTGGACGAACCGCACATCGAATTGCAGGCGCTCGAAGCCATCACTGCACCAACTCTCGTGTTGGCCGGCGATCACGATCTGATCCGCGACGAGCACACTTTGGAAATCTACCATCACATTCCCAACAGCCAGTTGGCCATCCTGCCAAACTCGACGCACATGGTTCCTTTCGACGATCCGGCGTTGTTCAATACCACGGTCGAGCGATTCTTCCGCACGCCATTCGTTAAGAAGGATCGGATCAAAGATCTACTACCGTCGTTTGAGAAACTGCGTGCTCAGGAGCACTAGAGCTAAAGGGTTGTGCGTTTTTTCTGGCCGCGGCAGCGGCTAAGGAGGGTAGCCAGGCGTGAACGTCTGGATCGAGTGCCCATGATTCTGGCGCGCTGGAGGCGCGCCGTCGGTTTGATGTCCGATAAGCTTTAGCTTGTCGGGTCGCGCGACAAACTGAAAAGTTTGTCGGACATTTTCTCGTGTCCGTCCTGACCGCGCTGTGTTATTTTGTCGCTTTTCCAACCGCCGTTAACTCCAGAGGACAAAATGAAGATCACTGAACTGCTCAAACGCGGCAATTCCCGCATTCGCTTCGCGGCGTTATTGGTGTCGCTCGTTCTTATCACGGCCGCGGGCACAGCTACCGCCCAGGATAAAACCGAAAACAAACTCGACAATACCTTCCTGAAGAATCTGCAGTTCCGTTCGATTGGTCCGGCCATCATGGGCGGGCGCATCGACGACATCGCCGTCGTGGAAAACAATCCCAGCACTTATTACGTCGGCGCCGCGACCGGCGGTCTCTGGAAAACTATCAACAACGGCACGACTTTCGAACCCGTATTCGACGAACAGGGTTCCACCTCGATCGGCGACGTTGCCATTGCCCCGAACGATCCCAGCATCGTCTGGGTGGGCACGGGGGAACCGAATAACCGGCAGAGCTCTTCATGGGGAGACGGCGTTTACCGTTCACTCGACGCCGGCAAAACCTGGACGAACATGGGATTGCGCGACACGAAACATATCGGGCGCGTGGTGATCGACTCACGCGATCCGAATATTGTCTACGTAGCCGCCGTCGGACATCTTTGGGGACCAAACAAAGAACGCGGCGTGTTCAAAACAACGGACGGCGGCAAGACCTGGAACAACGTCCTCTTCATTAACGAAGACACCGGCGTGATCGATCTGGCGATGGATCCCGCAAGTCCGATGACGCTTTACGCGGCAGCCTATCAACGCCGGCGCACGCCCTGGGGTTTCAACGGCGGCGGTCCGGGCAGCGCGATTTACAAAACAATCGACGGCGGCGCGACCTGGAACAAGCTGACTAAAGGGCTTCCCGAAGGAATTACGGGCCGCATCGGTTTGGATATCTATCGCAGTAACCCGAACATTCTTTACGCACTCGTGGAAAATGCGAAGGGCGGCACCTTCCGTTCCGATGATCGTGGAGAGACCTGGCGCAAGATGAGCGATCTCACTTCACGTCCGATGTACTACAGCCAGATCCGCATCGATCCAAACAACGACCAGCGGCTGTGGCAGCTTGCCGCCAACATGTTCAACTCGGACGACGGCGGAAAAACCTGGAACGGCAATCTGGTGCAGCGCATCCATGGCGACTATCACGCGCTTTGGATCGATCCCGCGAATTCGGATCATGTGCTCACCGGATCCGACGGTGGCATGCACGTCACTTACGATCGTGGTCGCACCTGGGATTTCATCAACACGATTCCCCTCGGCCAGTTTTATGAAGTGACGCTCGATAACCAGAAGCCGTTTTTCGTTTACGGCGGTCTGCAGGACAACGGCAGTTGGGCCGGCCCCAGCGGCACGCTTAACCAGGAAGGCATCACGAATGACGACTGGTTTCGCACCGGCGGCGGCGACGGCTTCTATTCCGTAGTCGACCCGACCGACCCGAGCATCATCTATGTGGAATCTCAGAACGGCACTGTCTCGCGTCTGGAGCTGAAAACCGGTGAGCGCAAATCCATCAAGCCGCAGGCGCGGCCGGGTGAAAAAACTTATCGCTTCGACTGGAACTCGCCGATCGTGATTTCGCCACACAACAACCAAACGATCTACTTTGCCGGCAATCGCGTTTTCAGATCGATTGATCGCGGTAACACCTGGACCTGGAGCGACGATCTCACGAAAGATCAGGACCGCGAGAAACTTCCCATCATGGGCGCGCTGCCCGACAAGAACACGCTTTCGCGCCACGACGGCGTGGAAACGTTCGGCCAGGTCGTCACCCTCGCTGAGTCGCCGATCAAAGAAGGCCTGCTTTACGCCGGAACCGACGACGGCAATCTGCAGATTTCGCGCGACAGCGGCAAGACCTGGAAAAACATCACCGACAAAGTTAGCGGAGTGCCGAAGGGCACTTACGTTAATCGCGTTGTGCCTTCCCGCTTTGCTGAAGGCACTGCCTATCTCACGTTTGATGGTCACCGTGCTGACGACTACAACACCTATCTGTTCATGACGACAGATTTTGGCGAATCGTGGCGCTCGATCAAATCCAACTTACCGGCGGGCAACATCGCCCGCGTCATTCGGGAGCATCCGCGTAATCCCAACCTGTTGTTTCTCGGTACCGAATTGGGCGCTTATGTTTCGTGGGATCGCGGCGGACGCTGGACACGTTTGAAAGGCAACCTGCCGCTCGTGCGCGTTGACGATATTCAGATCCATCCGCGCGATAACGCACTCGTACTCGCAACTCACGGCCGTTCCGTCTGGGTGCTTGACGATCTCAGCCCGCTGGAACGCGCGTCAGAGAGTGTCTTGAACTCTGATATACATCTTTTCGACGTCGCTCCCGCTACACACTTCCGGCTCTACGGACGAAAAGGCAACACCGGACACAAATGGTTCTCCGCGCCTAATCCGCCCTACGGCGCCGTGATCAATTACTACGTGAAAGACAAACCAAAGGACGAACCAAAGATCACGATTACTGACGCGAGTGGGACGGTAGTTCGCGATTTGAAAGGAACGAAGGAAGCTGGACTCAATCGCGTCGTTTGGGACTTGCGGCTCAATCCGCCTTCCCTGCCGCAGGCAGGCGAGGGTGGAGGCGGTGGATTTTTTGGTGCGCCGCGCGGTCCGCGGGTCGCGCCCGGCACCTATACGATTAAAGTTGCCGCTGGTGATAAGACCGCATCTACGACTGTGGTAGTGCAGGAAGATCCGCGCATTCAAATCGTAGAAGCGGATCGCGGAAAATTGAAAGAAGCGATTGCCAAAGTTTACGTGCTGCAAAAGTCTGCCGAGGCGGCCCGCAAAAACATGGCGAGTCTGCGAACGCAAATAACGGCGCTGCAAACAGTTCTCAAAGACAATCCGGAAGTTTCCAAGGCATCGAACGACGCGGTGCAGAAGTTGTCGGACTCGCTCAACACAATTCAAAAGAAACTCGTAGCGACACCTGACAATACTGGCGGCGCCGGTCCCGCACTTCCTGATGAGCCGCGTCCACTGCTCAGTCAAATCGGCGGCATTGCGAACGGACTGGACAGCTACACCGCCGCGCCTACAGCTGACGAGCTGGTAAGGATTGAAGATTTGTCGAAACAGTTGAACGACTTCATCGCTGAACTGAATAAGTTCCTCAGTACAGATGTCGCGGACGTTAACAAACAACTGCGTGACAGCGGATTGCAGTTCCTGAATCCCGGCAAGCCACTCACGCCCCCTCAGTAGTTCGGAGCAGGGCGCGGGTCTGGAATGCGGTGAGCCTTTGGAGTGCGGTGACCTGTCACCGCTTTGTATTCGCGGCGACCTGTCGCCGCGGTCCCTGCATGAAATTCAACCTGCGAAAGCGGTGACAAGTCATCGCACTCCAAAGGCAAGCTCGCCGCCGCGGCATCGCCCTTGCACTTATCTCCTCGCGTAACAGCAATCATTAATTTTTGACGCGGAACAACACGCGTCAATCTGGAAAGTGAACGGTAGCGGCGTACGCTCGTACCGGAAGGCTACAGCCTACGCGCGCGCTAACGTCCTAATACGATCGGAACAAAAGGGGATGAAATGGAAACCTGGGAAATAGAATTCGAACCACATGGGGAATCAGAACAACAAGACAACGGAAATGGTCACGACGGTATAAATGTCGGCAAGTATGAACGAATCGCGAGCGCAGTCGGCGGCGGCGCGCTGGTTGGCTACGCGCTCAAGAGCCGTTCAAAAGTCGGAGTCGCTTTAGGCCTTGTGGGCGCCGGACTGCTCTACCGTGGCGCCACCGGTCAGTGCGAGGCTTATCGCGCCCTCGGTGTGAACACTGCCGATTCGCACGAGGATGTGGCGCGCGATGTCCACATCGAAAAGTCGATCACAATTGGCGTCGCCCCAAACGAGCTATACAAATTCTGGAGAAACTTCGAGAACCTGCCGCAGTTCATGGAGGATCTTGAATCAGTAACGCAGTTAGATGGCAATCGCTCTCATTGGGTCGCGAAAGGGCCAGCCGGCGCGAAAGTTGAATGGGACGCCGAAATCTATAACGAACAGGAAGGCGAGTTTATCGCCTGGCGATCGCTTGAGAACGCAGACATCACGAACGCCGGTTCAGTCCATTTTGAGGAAGCGCCCGGAGGACGCGGCACCTATCTCAAAGTTGTACTCAATTACAACCCGCCAGGTGGAAAAGCCGCGCAGTTGTTCGCCAGGTTGTTTGGCAACGAGCCGGGACAATTGGTCGACAGCAATCTGCGCCGCTTGAAACAGTTGCTCGAAGCGGGCGAGTTTCCTACTACGGAAGGTCAGTCTTCCGGACGTGAAACAAGCACGGAAGAAAACACTAAGGCTGAACCGTTGGCCGGACGTGCCGCGGCTGGGGCCTCTTTCGGAGGTGAAAGGGGGACGCGATGAAGGCGCTTTGCTGGTACGGGAAGTATGACGTGCGCGTGCAGGACGTTCCCGATCCGAAGATTCTGAATCCACGCGACGCGGTTTTAAAAATAACTACCACTGCGATCTGCGGATCCGATTTGCACCTCTACGATGGCTACATCCCTTCAATGATGAAGGGCGACATTCTCGGCCACGAATTCATGGGCGAAGTGGTTGAGCTCGGCAGTGCAGTGACAAACCTTAAGGTCGGTGATCGGGTGGTCGTGCCGTTTACGATCGCCTGCGGCCGATGCTTCTTCTGCAAAAAAGGATTGTGGTCGGCGTGTGACAACTCCAACCCGAATGCCGGCATGGCGGAAACGCTTTACGGCTTCTCCGGTTCCGGACTGTTCGGTTACTCCCACATGATGGGCGGTTATGCAGGCGGGCAAGCAGAGTATGTGCGGGTGCCTTTTGCAGATGTTGGCCCAATCAAGATTCCGGATGGGCTGAACGACGAACAGGTGCTCTTCCTGTCCGATATTTTCCCAACCGGCTATATGGCTGCTGAAAACTGCAACATTCAACGCGGCGACACGGTTGCCGTTTGGGGCTGCGGTCCGGTTGGCCAGTTTGCTATCAAGAGCGCTTACCTGCTCGGGGCCGAGCGAGTGATCGCCATCGACGACAATCCCGATCGTCTGCGTATGGCTGCGGAGGATGGGCGGGCTGAAACGCTTAATTTCGCCGACGAGGATATTTACGAAAAGCTACGCAGCATGACGGGCGGCATGGGACCCGATGCCTGCATCGATGCGGTTGGTTTGGAAGCACACGGTCATACGCTTGACGCGATTTACGATCGCGCCAAGGCAGCGATGTTTATGGCCACGGATCGGCCGCACGCGTTGCGCCAGGCAATCTACGCCTGCCGCAAGGGTGGAACGGTGTCGGTGCCCGGCGTCTATGGCGGGTTCCTGGACAAGTTCCCATTCGGCTCAGCTTTCGCAAAAGGGTTGACCTTCAAGATGGGACAGACCCACGTACATAAATACCTGCCGCAGCTGCTGGAGTTAGTGCAGCTCGGTCAGATCGATCCATCGTTTGTGATTACGCACCGCATGAGCCTGGAAGACGCTGCGGACGCATACAGCACCTTCAAGCAACAAAATGATGGCTGTATCAAGGTAGTCCTTAAACCGGGCCTGCAGGCGCGCGCGAACGGAAACGGAAACGGCACGGGCCACTAAGTAGGACAGGCATTCTTGCCTGTCCCTTTTCGGGTTGTTAGCAGAAGGAGGACGTTATGGCAGATACACCAGACTCAAAAGTAACCATCGATCATGATGAGATTCGAAACTGGGTCGAAGAACGCGGCGGCAATCCGGCGCGCGTGAAGGGTACGGAGAGCAAAGGGAGCGCCGGGCTCCTAAGAATCGACTATCCCGGATTTTCTGGCGAAGACACTTTGGAGAAGATTACCTGGGAAGAATTCTTCGAAGCGTTTGACACGAACGGCCTGGCGTTTCTTTATCAGGAAGAAACGAAGGATGGTTCTGAAAGCCGCTTCTCTAAACTAATCGCTCGCGATTCGAGCGAAGGAAAATCGCGCGCCGCCGGAAAGTAATTACCGGCACCGCGGAAACTGGGACCGCGGAAACTGGGACCGCGGAAACTGGGACCGCGGAAACTGGGACCGCGGGCGTCCCGCCCGCACTTACAATCAAAACCCGCCTGACTGCGGAACTCCGAACAGTTTGGAGTACCGCCTTCAGGCGGGCTTTTCTTGTCAGAACGGCCTGCGGTAGCGGGCGGGCTATTGCCAGAAATTCTTACTACTTCGCCGTAGCGAACTTGACGCGATTGTTCAAATCGCGCAGCGCGCTGAGATTCTGGTCGCGCAGCGTAAAGCTACTCTTCCCGACCTGAACGTCGACGCTCTGCGCCAGCGCTATCCGCTTGAAGATTTTGTAAGGAACAGTGACTTCAAGAGTCTCACTCATCAGCGTATCGACCTTCTGTCCTGCGAGGTTCATCTGCCCGAGACGAAACGTTTCGCCGTCGGCAACGACCGCGAGTGCGCGCTGATCCATCGGGTGGCGCTGGTCCCAATCTTTGGTTTCAAAAACAAGTTGCAGGCTCACGCTGCGCACGTAATCGAGTTGGATACCCGGACAGTGCAAAGCCGCGACCACGCTGACACAGGCGTCTTTGAAATTACCGCGCGCGTTCGCACAGGTCACCTTCATCTTTTGCAGCGTGATCACCGTCTCGTGGTTGAAGCCGTCGTATCGGGAAACAATCTGGCCACCATGATCGTCGGATCCTTTGGCCGCTGTCGTCCGCAAAGTCAGGATCGACAAAGTCAACGCACAACACATCAGCATCACAAACGCGAATAGACGGTTCTTCATCTGGGTACTCCGAAAAAACTAAGATTTGAATGTTTGTGAGTTAACTCGTGGGCAAGAGCGAAGACTACGACAGTGCTTCAGTAACAAAACTAGCCGGATCAAATGAAACGTGTCAATACCCGGTTTCGTGAATCCGACAGCCGCAGTGCTTCTAGATATTGGGATTTAGAGAGGAAAGTGGTGCACCCGGCATGATTCGAACATGCGACCCCCTGATTCGTAGTCAGGTACTCTATCCAACTGAGCTACGGGTGCGTGGCCGTAAATAGTAAATGCTAAAGCGCGATTAGTGAAGCGGCCACGAAAAGTTTCAAGTTCCAGGTTTCAAGTTTCAAGTTCGGCCCAGTTAATGCCGGACTTGGAACCCTGAAAGCTGGAACTTGAAATTATCGTCCGTAATACCCTGGCCGCGTCCGCACAATTAGCTGCGGCTGTCCCACTTCAATCTTGATCTCATGCCACTGCCCGCGCGCCGCACGATCACCGCGTGGCTGATAGGCGACGGTGTAAAGCGTGCGCAACTCCGCTGCGACCTCCGCATACAAACGCGCCATCTGATCGAGCCGTTGAATCTCGTTGAGCCTCCCGCCGGTGCGGTCGGCAAGACTTTGGAGACGTACGCGTGCCGCGCTGTAAATTCCAGTGATGACTGGGTCCGGTAAAGGCAGTCTCTTCGGATCACCCGACGGCAAAGCGAGGGGAAAGATCGAAACACCCTGGCGATCCGCAGCAGCCAAAACCTGGTTCAGCGCGCCGCTCGCTTTTGGATCAATCGCGCTCAACGATTCCTGGTCGCTGTTAGTGCGCGCGAGCAATGGCCGATCGGAATTGCGCTGCTGCGTATCAAGACCGTCAGTCATCACCACGATCGCCTTACGGCGCTGCGCTCCTTCATGCTCGAGTTCATTCAACGCATAGCGCAACGCTTCATAAAGGTGCGTTTCGCCTGCACCGTCAGCGCGGTTCTCGATGGCGTATCCAGTCTTCTGCCTGTCAGTGGTAAATCCAGTCAACGCCTTCACCTTCGCGTTGAACTGGATAACTGTCACCCGATCTTCCGGCGCCAGCGCATCGAGAAAACGCAAGGCTGCCGCTTTCATTTGTGGACGAAAGTTAATTGTCGAGCCTGACGTGTCCAACAACAGCACCAGGCTGAAGGGCGCATCGGTTGGTTCGAAGTGCAGAATCTGTTGTTTGACGCCATCTTCATAGACGGTGAAATCGTTTCGTGAAAGCGAAGTGACCGCGCGGCCGCGAGGATCGACAACGCCAACATTCAGCTGCACCAGAGACGTTTCGGTGCGCACAACGTCATCCGGATCCTGAGCGCGCGTTGCTGTCGCCGCACAAGCAAACAGCGCCAGCACAGACAGTAAAGTGAAAAAACCGTCTTTCAAACCAGACGCTTTTGAATTGTATAAATGCTTCATCAGTAAGTTGTCGATTTTAGTATCCAGAACCTGAGTATCCCGACAAGCAAGGGTTTTTGCAATCGAGCAAGATCCACTCGCGTTCTTCGCATCTTTCAGAATCTCGCCGGCGCTAGCTAACATTTGCGCCGTTCAAGTAATGATTTCGGACGCCTCAAGCGTTGTTTGAGTTGCTTTGCGCTGCCTTGTTTGGAGTGCGGCGGCTTGACGCCGCTTTTGTTTTAGATGGGTTGAAAACGGAATTCAGCGGTTACAAAGCGGCGTCAAGCCGCCGCACTCCAAAATGTACAGGCCTAACTTTTGCGCTGAATGCGGTGAAAAGCTGTTCCGGTTGCGTTGGCACGTCTGGACGAGCCGTCGGTTCTGCAACAGGTGCGCTAAGCGCTTGAGGAAAACGCGTGTGCTTCCGGCGCTAGCGACGAGTCTCAGTCTGATTGCCGGCGGTTATGTGGTCGGTAGAGTACGACGTCCCGCAACGCCGCCGCTCGTCGTAGTCAGACGATCCGATTCACCGCTCAACGACGGACAGCCCCACACGGGCGGAACAAAACCTACACAGGCTGCCGTTCAGCCGTCGTCTCCAACAACATCGACAGCCGAAGCCGTGTTCATTTGCGGAGCGCGAACAAAGAAAGGGACGCCCTGCTCCCGTCGGGTGCACGGTCCGGTGCGCTGCTGGCAACACACAGGGATGTCAAGCATAATTCCGGTTGTCCCGATTAAATAACATCGTAAGGTTCTGCGGCGTTGGGTCATAACTCGAAGCGAATTCTCCCTCGTAGAAGAATATTTCTGGCAGCGGCTGAGATTCGCGAAACACCCCTAGCGTCTCCCGGGCGGCCGACCGCAGCGCAGCGTGAGGCGGGCTCATTCGTTGTGCTCGTAGTCAGTAGATAAACGAGGTAACAAGGGGAAGTAACATGCGAAGAAACAAGTCTCGATCTACTTTGTGTGATTCCGTCTACCTTTCGTGTGGTTTCCTGGTTCGTCTCTTTCGACAGAAAGCGTACGACCACGAAGTAAAACAAAAACGGTACGAACCAACACGAATTGGATCACAACCCAGAAACAGAAGATCGCAACGCCTGTTCGGCCTTACCCTCATCATTGTCGTGTTCCTGACGGGATTTGCCGTACAAGGCCAGACACCTGTTCAGCCCTCTTCAAGTCCCGCGCCCTCGCTCGAACGGGAGTTCTTCAAGAATATTTTGCGGGACCAGAAGACGATCTGGACCGCGCCATTCCATCTTCACCGCAATGACACCAAATGGATGGTTCCCTTCGGCATAGGCTCGATGGCGCTCATCAGTACGGATCGAATTAGCGGCGACGAGATCGCCGAATTCGATCGTGGACTGAAAGCCAGTCGAATTGTCAGTTACGGAGGCTCGACTTATAGCGCGGGAGCGATATCCGCAGCCTTCTATCTCGTGGGTCGGACAAAGAACGACGCCCGGGCGAGGGAGACAGGACTGCTCAGCGCCGAGTCCTTGATCGATAGTCTCATTGTCGTGAATGGACTGAAAGAAATTACCCAACGAGCCAGACCTCTTGCCGGCAGGGAACGAAGTGAGTTTTTCGACGGTGGAAATTCCTTTCCTTCCGGGCACAGTATTCAGGCATGGTCGGTGGCGACCATAATTGCCGAAGAATATGGGGACCATCCCCTCGTCAAGGTGGCTGCCTACAGCGCCGCGACAGCGGTTAGTTTCTCCCGGTTCACTGGACAGAAACATTACCTTTCGGATGTGGTAGTCGGCAGCGCGCTGGGATACGGAATCGGTCGGTACGTTTATCGCGCGCGCCATCGCAGCTCATCGAATTCGACCACTCAGAATGAATTGCAAGTAACTACGCGTTGGCCCACAATCGCGCCTCATTACAGCCAGCGCGCTCATCAATACGGGATCAGGCTGGGGTGGAGCCTCTAACTCATGTGAGACTATATTGACGTCGTACCAGAACCGGGATCTGGTACGGGCTGTGACGGCAAGTCAAAGACTTGCCGTCACAGCCAGACGTCAAAGACGCGGAAGAGTCGCCGCGCTCTGAGGTTTTCCTGCGCGGCGGAAAGTAAAATTTTTATGTGCAAATAGCCAAGCCAGGCGCCCAGCCGTTACACTCACGGCGAAGAAGTTCCTCAACGGGGCCGCATGAGTCAATCACTAAAACCGGTCATCAGCGTTGTTATGCCGGTACACAACGCGCTTCCCTACCTGCACGATAGTGTCAATAGTATTGTCAATCAAACACTCAGCAATTTTGAGTTTGTAATCCTCGACGACGCTTCCACCGATGGCTCGAGCGAACTCCTGCGCGCCTGGGCCGACAAAGACAAACGCATCAAACTGCATCGCAGCGATAAGTGCCTCGGGCTTTCGGTGAGCTCAAATGAAGTGGTGCGCAAGACGAGCGCGCCGATTGTTGCGCGTATGGATGCCGATGACATTGCGCACCCCGAACGTCTGGAGCGCCAATGGAATATCATCAGCAAACAACCTGACGTGGCTGTTATTGGAACTCTCTGTGACGGAATCGACGCGAATGGTCGGGTAGTAAGGCCCAGGGATCGTTGGCGGCTGGTGCGACGCTCGAACTACATTCCCTTTCCGCACGGATCGGTAATGTTTCGTCGCGAGATGTTTGAGGCCGTAGGCGGCTACGATGAAACCGCTGATGGCGGCGAGGACCAGGACTTAGTTTCGAGAATGGCACGTAAGGGTCGAGTGCTAACCTTACCCGACGTGCTTTACAGTTATCGCTATCATTCGGCAAATGCCACACTCTTTAACGGCACGCGTGCGGTTGGGGCGCACGTTCCGCAGAATGGCAACGGCTTGGCTGCCTTCTATATGCTGGGCGCGATGCGACTTTGGGCAGGCGATCCACCGATGCTGCTGAAACCACTGCTCCAGAAAAAGTCTCTGAAGTGGAATGCACTGACCTTGATGATTCTGGTATCGGCTGTGTGGGGTCACCTGAGTCCGCCGACCCTGCGAGGTTGCTTGCGCATGTCGATTCGTACGCGCGACCTGTTGGCGAGTCTGCGAGTAAAAGATGGGAGACCTTATGAATGGCGATTAAGGTAATCGTCGTCGGCATGGGCTCCCGCGGATCTGATTGGTCGCGCGAACTTCAAGCCGCTCCAGCTTACAAATTAGTTGCGTGTGTTGATTCGAACGAGGAAATTCTCAAGCGGGTTTCAGGTAATGGTTTCCGAGCAGTGCCGCGCTTCACAAACCTCCAGGCGGCACTCGAACAGACTAATTGCGATGCGGTGATTGTCGCCACTTCGGTTGATAGTCACGTTGCTCCGTGTGAGTTGGCGCTAACGCACGGGCTTCCGGTGCTGGTGGAAAAGCCTTTCGCGCTGACTCTCGACGAAGCCAAAGGATTGGTCAGCCTGGCGGCGCAGCGTTCCACGCCGTTGCTCGTGGCGCAAAACTATCGCTACATGCGCGCGTTTCGCACTGCTCGCCGGGTGATTGCCGAAGGCCTGCTCGGCCGAATCGGGATGGTTGTTTGCCAGTACTACCGTGTGCCGCAGGCGATGGCCGCTTCACTGGCTCGTGTCGAGAACAGCGCGCTCTGGGGAGCCGGCGTACACCACCTCGATGCGCTTCGCTACATACTCGATAAACCGGCGACCAGAATTCTGGCGCACAAGTTTTCAATGCCCTGGGGAACTTTACTGCCGGGCGCGTCGATGTCTGCGATGCTGTCCTTCGGCGATGAAACCACCGCCATCTATTCGCTTACTTACGAATCATCCGGTCACCAGTTTTTCGAACGTGGTCAGGAATTCTATCTCCGCTTCGTGGGCGAACGAGCGACGTTACACGTCTTCCAGCGCTGGTTGATGCTCTGCGCTAATGGGAAGCTGCCCCGGTTGATAAAACGCGGAAAACGGATTGTCACTGAAGAAAGAGTGCTGCTCGATCAATTTGAAGGCGCAGTGCTGCACGGTGCTGAGCCAGATTCGAGCGGCAAGGATAACCTGCAAACAATGGCAATCGTTGAGGCGTGTCTCAGGTCAGCCGCTAACGGAAACTCGGTAAACCCGCAGGAGTTGTTGAATGGCAAGCTATAGTGGGCCACGCGTCCTGGCCATCGGGCTGGACGCGGCCGAAGCCTCACTCGTGCGGCAACTGATCGATCAACAACAACTTCCGTCTTTGAGTTCACTGCTGCAAGCTGGACGTTGGCTGAACGTCAACTCGCCCGCCGAGATCGGAAGCGGCACTGTTTGGCCGACGCTGATGAGCGGCAGTAACCCCGGCACACACGGCGTCTATTCCGAATGGAGCTGGCGCCCCGAGGCGATGGAACTTACGCGCTTCGACGGTGCCACCATTACGCCGTTTTGGAAATCGCTGGCAGAACAAGGCGTCGGGGTCGGAATCTTCGACGTGCCTTTCGCCTTACCAATCGGGCTAACCAAAGGGTTTGAAGTTTGCGAATGGTGGGCACACGATCGCACCGGCTATGGCCTGCAGGTGAACCCCGAGCCGATCGCTTCAGTAGTAAAAGAGACCGCTGCACATCCGCTGACCAAAACGCGTTTTGTAAACACTACGCCGAATACGCAATGGAATTTAGATGAGTTGACTGGTGCCTGCGTCGAAGGCGTTCGGCTGCGCGGGGAGCTAGCACAACGACTGATCAGCGAAGGCCAACCGGACTTTTCGTTCCTGGTGTTTCCTGAAATTCATCGCGCCAGCCATCACATGTGGCATACCGCAGATCCCGGCCACTCGTTTTTTCACGGTAGCCAGAATGGCTCGGCGCCCAAGCCGTGGCTGCATGAAGTGTATCGCGCTGTCGACAAGGAACTCGGCAAGCTGATCGAAGGCACAGCCGCTGACACAACTATCCTCGTGTTCGCGCTTCATGGCATGCGCGCGGGTCTCGGCTTCCCAACGTTTCTGGCGCCGTGGTTGTGTGAGCAGGGCTTTTCGTCAGTCGAGGGTTTGGCGTCGCAGTCATGGCGAAAGCGAGCAGTGTCGATTCTCTCCGTAGTTAAAAGCCACACACCGGATTTCGTCAAAGAGCTCTACTACAAAACGGCGCCCGCAGCGGCAACTCACAAACTCGCACGGCCTTTCTTGTGGCCGATCTACGACTGGAAAAAGACCCGCGCGTTTTCACTGCCAACCGATCAGCACGGCTGGATTCGGATAAATCTGCAGCAGCGTGAAGCCGACGGAATTGTTGCGCCAGAGGACTACGAAGCAGTTTGCGGGGAACTGGAGTATTTGCTGCGCGGCTTAACGACGGAAGATGGACTGCCACTGACGCGGACGATTATTCGCACCGCGGCAAACGTTGAGGCTGCGTTGACTAGTCCGCTGCCTGACCTGGTGGTTCACTGGTCAGACGCGGCGTTTGCCTCGCCGTTGAAAATCAATGGCAGCTCAGTGGTCACGGAGCCGGTGGGTACGAAGTCGACCGGCCAGCATGCGTCGGAAGGGTTTTGTATCTACCGCGGCGCGGCCGAACTCGGCGATACGGTAGCAGCGAAAGACCTGGGTCAGCTGATGATACAGACCCTGGGGACACAGGATTAACGGGATCTCCTAAAGGATGTCCGACAAACTTCAGTTTGTCGTGTTCTTCATCGCAACTAATGCAGAACCACTTCCCTATCACCACAAATAATCTTGCATAGGCGTGTTAAAGAGCTCTAACTCCAATTAGTAGGTTCGAACTCGTCATCAAACCTATGATTCCTAAGTGCGTGAATTCCAATTTAAACAATTTACAAGACGTCACCGCCCCCACTTTCAGTCGCCGAGCGCCACGCTGTTTGTAACCTACCGTTTGGCAGGTTCCATCCCAAAGTCCATCATCCGCGAGTACGACTGGCGAAGGGCCATGCTTGAGAAGCAGCTAAAACTTGCGCGGACCAAAGCAGACGAAACACTGTTCAAGAGTGTAACGCGTGAACGAATCGAGCAGTTTCAACGTCAGTGGTTCGCGAAGTTCGAAGCGGTTCTTCATCAAAATGCCTTCGGCCCGACCTGGCTGAAAGACGAGCGCGTCGCGTCATTGGTTTCGAAAGGCTTACACGAACTAGATGGGGCTGAATATCGGCTGGACTGCTACTGCATTATGTCGAACCACGTTCACACTGTTTTCCGGCTTTCCGTGGCGGAATCAAATCTGCGAGAGGTTTTGAATTTGAAAAGACGGCCGGAATTCCTTTCGAGCTACCCTGGCCTTTCAGACATCATGAAGACGTTGAAAGGTCGTAGCGCGCGAAAGGCAAATATCCTGCTCGGGCGTTCCGGAAGTTTTTGGGAACACGAGAATTTTGATCATGTGATTCGCGCCGGCAAATTTCAGAAGACCGTGAATTACGTACTCAATAATCCGGTCAAGGCTGGAATTGTGAAGGAGTGGCGACACTGGCCGTGGAGCTATTGTCGTAAGGAAGTGTCCGACAAACTCTGACCTCTCGCTAAGGTCTGGTCTTTAGCGACAAGCTGAAGCTTGTCGGACACCACCACTACCGGATTGTCTTGATCGGGCCGGCGGGTTTCGGCGGCAACTTCACCGGCGTCTTCAAGCGCGCCATCACTTCCGCAATCCCGCGTTCGAGTTGTGGGTCGTGTCCGGCTATTTCCGACTTCGGATCGTTCTCGACTTCGATGTCCGGATCAACGCCATAGCCTTCAATTACCCAGTTCCCGTTTTCGTCCGTCAAGCCTGAACCCGGGACAAAGATCTGGCCGCCATCTATCAGCGCACCGCGTCCCTGGATGCCAACTACACCGCCCCACGAACGCTTGCCGATCAGCGGTCCGAGTCCAGCCTTGCGAAACATATACGGGAAGATGTCGCCGTCGGACGCAGAATTCTGGTCGAGCAACGCCACCATCGGACCGTTAAAGACCGCGTCAGGGTAAGTGCCGGCTTCATCGTCAGTGCGCGCGTAGTTGAGTCCCAGCACTTTCCGGCGCAGACGTTCGATCAGCATGCGCGAGACGTTACCGCCGCCATTGGCACGCACGTCAACCACCAAACCCTCTTTACGAATCTGCGGGTAATACCACTTGATGAATTCACGTATGCCGTTCGCTCCCATGTCGGGTATGTGGATGTAGCCCACGCGCCCGCCAGTCGCCTGGTCAACTTTGCGGCGGTTACCTTCGATCCAGTCGAGATAGATCAGGTTTGACTCATCAGTGATCGGACGATAGGAAATAATGCGAGCGCCCTGCATTGAGGGCGTGCTGTTGACGGTAAGGCTGACCGGATTGTCGGCCTTGTTTCGCAGCAGACGATAGATGTCGTCGGTGCCTTTCAACTCCTCACCATCGACTGCCAATACGTAGTCGCCGACCCTGGCGCCCACTCCAACTTCGGTCAGCGGTGAACGATAAATATCTTCTTCGTTCTCCCCGGCGAAGATTTTCGCAATACGATAGCGGCCGGAGTTTGCGTCAACTTCAAAACGCGCACCCGGTAAGCCTCCGCGCGGCCGTGGTGGAATCGTAAAGTCGCCGCCTTCGATGTAGGCGTGTTGAATCGTCAACTCAGAAATCATTTCGCTGATCACGTAATTGAGATCTGAGCGATGCGCCACATACTGCAACAGCGGTTTGTACTGTTCGCGCAAGGCGACCCAGTCGTAACCGTGCATGTTTGGCACGTAGAACCAATCACGGTAACGGCGCCACACTTCATTGAATATCTGGTTCCACTCTTCCGAAGGAACGCGATCAACCACCAGACCGGTCGTCGCTACCGGCTTCCTGGTTTTATCGCCCTGCGGTGTGGCGTCGTAAAGACTGTATCCCGGGCCCTGGGCCACCAGCAGTTTCGAGCCGTCGTCAGACAAGACGTAACCGCGAATGTCTTCGGCAATTGTCGTCTCTTTGCGATCCTTGAAATTGAAAATCTTGAGGAGCGTGGGACGATCGCCCGCGCGTCCGTAGTAGAACGCTGAACCCACCGCATAAATCAAGTGTCCGGTCTTGGCTGACAAGCCACCATAATTGTCTGCGCCTACCGGCACCCGTGTAGCGCGCCGCGTGATGCCATCAAAATCGATCGACATCGTCGCGGGTCGTGCATCGGGCTTTGCTTCGGCCGGTGCAGCCGGCGTCGGCGATGGCTCAGGCGACGCTGATTTAGCCGGTTCTTTGCCCGGTTCTTTCAATTCCCGGTTGATGTCTTTCGCGGGCGGCTTCGGTTCTTCGCTCGGCTGAGCGCCTTTCGGTTTCGGCGCCTCGTCTGGCTTCGCGAGCGTGACTTCGTCGCTCTCAGCCGGGAATGGATGCTTCACATCCTTGCGCAAGGCAAGCGCGTAGATATACGTCGAACGATTCGTCGCGTAGTTGAACTCGGCCCCTGAAATTTGCGGTTGAAATTCGCGGTCCGCGAGGAAGTAAAGATAATTGCCCTGCGGATCCCAGGCGGGATTGTAGGCATTGAACATGTCGTCAGTGACTTTCGTCACGCGCCCGTCAGCGGGATTCCAAATGCGTACGGCTGAGAAACGGTTTGGATTGTCGTCGTAGCTGAAAGCCAGGTAATTTCCACGCGGCGACCAGGTGTAGTCGCGAATTTGTCCGTGCGGCGCGTCGGCAATTTCGGTGACATGGCGATCCGCAAGCGTTACTACATAAAGCTTGCCGTCCTTGTCAGAGAAAGCGAGGCGTTTGTTGTCAGGCGACCACTCAGGCTGATAACGCATGGCGCTGCCGCCGTGGGTGATCTGTTCCGCCGGTTTCAAGCCATCCTGCTGAACGACATAAACCTCTTCTTCGCCGGTAACGTCAGAAATGTAAGCGATGCGACTGCCGTCAGGCGACCAGGTCGCCCACTTGTCATGCGCGCCGGAAGAGTGCGTCAGGTTACGGGTCGGTCCTTTTTCGATTGGCGCGGTGAAAATATCGCCGCGGGCGACGAAAAGCGCGCGCTCACCCTTGGGACTTAGTCCAACAGATTCAATATTATTGGCCGCAGAGATGCGGCTCGGACGGCTTGCCAAACCTTCGTTCGGCACTGAAATCGAAATCGGCGTGCTGCGGTTGCTGCTGGTATCGAGCACCTGCAACTCGCCGTTCAGTTCATAAATAATCCGACCCTGGCCATCGGAGCTGGGCCAGCGAACGTCCCAGGTCTTGTTGTTCGTCACCTGCGTGGTCTTGGCGCTGGAGACGTCATAAGCATAAAGATTAAAGTGCCCGTCGCGATCAGAGTTGAAGTAGATCGTATTGCCCACCCAAAGCGGGTCACGCGTGGCCCGCGGCCCTTCGGTGATGCGTTTCGCGTCGTTGGTCTTCAAGTCGAAAATGTAGAGCGCGTTGGCCTGGCCGCCGCCGTAGCGTTTCTCGGGCCGAAAGTCGCGCGACTGCGGCGAGTAAACGATGCGATTTGAATCCGGCGAATAGTCTCCCGAGCCCGCTTCGGGCATCGGCAGCGGTTGCGCCGGACCGCCCTCAATTGACACTGAATAGAGGCGCGCGATCGGCAGCGCCCAGGAGTCGCGCTGCGACTTGAAAATGATGCGCTTGCCGTCGGCAGTCCAGCCGTAAACCTGATTGTCCCAACCCCAGCGCGGCGTCAATGGTCCCTTGGCCGGATAAAAAGTCAGTTGTCGCGGGACTCCGCCGCCGGCAGGCACTACATACACCTGCTCGTCTCCGTCGTACTGGCCGGTGAAGGCGACCCATTTACCATCCGGTGAAAATTTGCCAAAAACTTCCATGCCGGGATGCGACGTCAACCTGATCGCGGCGCCGCCTGACGCGGGCGCGGTCCAAAGGTCACCGCCATAAGTGAACACGGTGCGATCACCGCTGATGTCGGGAAAGCGCAGTAACTTTGTTTGCGCATTGGCCGCGGTGGCGACGCAAAAAATGAAGGCAATGAAGACGGTCGCACAGAGCGTACGTTTGGATATGCTTGGATGAAGCACAGTCGAGTTCCTCCTGCTGATTACTTATTGCTATTGGGGTTTGAGTTGACACCCGCGAAACTGGGGAACGCCACGGGAGAGCAACAACCGGGGTTGTCTTTTCTATTAACGGAACGCGAAGCTTAGCTTAGAAACGCGCTGGAGTAAACGGGGGAAGGCGGAAGAATGAACGCTGGATTATGAACGCCCCTCTCCTTCTCGGAGAGGTTGGGGTGAGGGCTTAGTTATCCGATTGCTCGGGATATTCTCGAAGCTATGGTCTTAGTTACGAAAAAATCTATCCGAGCAATGGGGCGTCGGTTTCGTTGTCGGCCCTCACCCCTCTCCCAGCGGTATTCATATATCTGACTCACTTCGTGCGATATTGCCGGGCAAAAGTGTCAAGGTTCGCCAGACAAAATCAGAACTGGGAGCGGTCCGGGGTCCCCACGCGGGCACCCCGCGTGGGGTGGTGGTAGCGACCAGCCCAGGAGTCAACCTAAAACGCGTCGCTTTGGTTGTGAACCAAAACAAATGCTTCCCTTTGCTTTGTTTGGCTGGTCCCAGTTCTGATTTTGTGCAGCAGCGTTGCCGGGTTCGAACGTCACTTGCACTTGCGGTCAACGTTCCCCTAAAGGATCAGCATTCATCGTTCAGCGTTCTGATTCATTTCTTTCTGACGTTGCTGTTCGCCGCATTCGTGTTGGCATTAGCGGTGGCAATCGTCAACGTGTTCTTAACACTCTTCACGCCTTCTACCGCTTTTGCGGTGGACTCTGCCTTGGCCTTCTGCGCCGCCGAAGCAACCGTGCCGCTCAGCGTCACAACTGCATTTTCGACGTCCACATTGATCGTGGAATCTCGCAGATCATCGACCGCGGCCAGGTCGAAACGCGTCTTCGTCCAGAGCCAACCGTCATCGAGACCAGTACCAATCTTTCGTCCTAATCCCTTCGCCTGATCGGAATAAGTCTGTTTGTTCTTTTCATACTCCGCGCGCGTGGGCGCCTGATTTGTGTTGGCATTAGCATTTGCCGTATTGGCGTTAGCTCGAAGGTTCGCGTTGGTGTTGGCGTTTAGATTCGCGTTCGCATTAAGGTTTGTGTTTGCGGTTTCGCTGCACCCAGCCAGCAGCAAAGCGATCGCACACGTCGTCATAATTCCAAAAATCCTTGCCGTCATTTGAAACCTCCTGGTTGAAGTCCGTAGTTCGGAAAACATACGTACGAATCAAAACCTACCAGCGGCCGAGACGGGCACACTGCTAAGTCTTCAGTTTCGGGGAGAGTTAATTGTGCTCAGGGTCAGAATCGGGGACGTAAAGGATAGGTGTGCAAGTGGCGGGCCGGGGAGAAGGGATAGGGAGGAAGGATGAAGGATGAAGGATGAACCGGAAGAAGAAACGCCTTTTCATCCTTCATCCTTCATCCTTCATCCCTCATCCCTCATCCTTCATCCTTACCATTTGACGCTGCCTTCTTTGGTCGTATCGATCTGGGCCTGCTCGGCCACTGGCAACGACTCGTTGAAGAGGTAGCCCTTGATGTTGTCGAACAGAAAATTTTGCGCGTCAGGGTTGGTCAGGTCGAGACCGTAATGGTTGATGATCTGCGTTTGCTTTTGCAGCCAGCCGGCCCAACAGGGCTGACAGATTTCAGTTGCGATGCGTTGTCCTAGCTCGTTTGGCAAAGGCGCGAACCCGAGGGCCGGCCGTTTCTCGCCGCAGTGTTTACATTTGATATTGTCCGCCATAGTTCTCCCAACTAGTTGCCAGTTTTGAGTTCCGAGTTTCGAATCATAGTCTTGGTTTCGGCCCCGAGTTCATACTTGATTTGACGATAATCGGTGTTGACCCGGTCGCTACCGCTCCCGGTTCTGAATTTGTGTTTCGTTGCCCAATCCGTCCACTGGGAGGTCCACTAATTCGGAACCCGGAGCGGTAGCGACCGGGTCGAGTCGACCAAATTCAACTGTCCTAATCAAACAAACCTGTTCACTCGAAACTCGAAACTCAAGCCTCGAAACTAGCTCTTTGCTTCCGCGATCGCTTTGAGGACTTCATCATCCTTGGGTCGAAATAAACCGAGCGGCCGCACGTCTCGATAAGTCACGGTTCCGCTCGGGTCGATAATGAAAACCGAACGCGCGACTTTTCCCGGAATCAAGGAACGCGCGCCATACAGGTTCGCCACGTTGGCTGAAGTATCAGACAGCAGACGCAACGGCAATTCATGGTTTGCGGCAAACTTCTCGTGCGACTCAACCGAGTCAGTGGAAATGCCAACCACTTCGGCGCCAGTTGCCGAATAGTCCTCCCAACGATCCCTCACTGAACACATCTGCCGCGTGCAAATCGGCGTCTCGTCGCCGGGGTAGAAAAGCAAAACCACGACTTTCCCGAGTTGGTCTGACAATCGCCAGGTTTCGCCCGTTCCGTCCGTCAGCGAAAAGTCGGGCGCCGGAGTGCCAACTTGTGCCTCTGTTTGTTTGCTCATATTGCAGCCAGATTAACGCAGCACCGCTCACTCTTCATATTCGTCCGACCCCTGGACCCAAATGAACGACTGTATATCGATCAGGTCGCGCGGCTTTAAATCTTTGACGTCACTACGAACCTGCTCGGCAAATTCAAGCAAACTTTCGTACGTCTGCCACGTTGGTCTTGACTGGTAATGAAAATCAAAACCGTATTCGCGCGCGGCAACTCGCGTTACGTTTGGTTTGAGAAAGATGTGCGTTTCCGGCTGAGCAATGAAGCCCCAAACTGTCAGCAGCGGCCAGGTCAACACACGTGTTTGCTTACGCGGTAAAGCCGCGACGACCTCAACCCACTTCTCAAACTTGCGTTGCGGCGTGCCGCTGCCGTGCAGGAAATTAAAAAGGCCTTCGGCAAATAACTGCGCGCCGTTCGCCGACTTCACCGCGTCGCGCAACGCCATTTTCTCAAACGAAAAAAGCAAGTTTGTGCGCGACTCAATCCTTACCGCGTTGCCGGCGATCTCTGCGAATTCGCCTTTCGACAACAACGCACGAAACCGGCCGCGGTCCAACACCTCCTGCCATTGCAGGTGTGCAGTCCATTTATAATCGCGCTCCCAGGCGACGTATGTTTCGTCTTGAAAACCATCGGGAAAGAATCGTAGAAACTTGCGTCGACAACGCATCGCCGCCGCAGAAATTTCGCGCGCGCGCGCCTTGCCGACCCCACCCTTGCTCGTTGCCATTGCCAACCTCCCTGTAAACCTTGTCCTGATGTTGGGGGCTGTTTCTTAATACTGCTTTCCAGTGCCTGACGTCCAGTCTGCGATGGGTGTTAACTAGCCCGACCGTCAGGGAGGGCTTCTCCGCCCTCATGCCCTCCCTGACGGTCGGGCTACTGCCCCGCGCACCCATTCGCGACCGGCGCGACAGATGCTGAGGAAATTGCAGCGGCGACAATGAGCGGCCGTATGAACTGGAAACTGCTCCGGCGTGCCCGATGAGACAATGTTGGCAATCGCCTCGTCGATGGCCTGTTTGCAAACCTCAGGTGCCAGCAATTCATCCGACAACTGAAACTCAACCCTGGGCTCGAGGAAATGAAGCGTTGCGGAGATTTTCGTGGTCGAAAGAAACGGCGCGAGCTCACGCACAGCCAAAACGTATGCTTGCATTTGCAGCTGATAGTCCAAGGCCGCCAGGGCAACGCGATCATCGACCGAGGAATCAACGGTAACCTTTGTTCGTGGAGCGGCAAGATTAAAATCGAAAGCGAATTGCTCGACCGCTGCTTCCGGGCGCACCCGTTTTGTTCGCTTACCTTCGTTCAAAATTGGTTCGGACCGATCCGGTAAGGCTTCAATTAACACCGCTTCCGATTTCTGCCGGCTCAAACGATTCGTTTTGAAATCGATGACTTCAACCTCAAAGCCATTGCCATTGGCCGCTGGAGCAATCAGCAACTTGTCGATCGCGCCACTCACAATTCCCATTGGCCGTCGCACGCGAAAAGCAAGTTCACTCCATAGCCCGGCTGCATTGCGCGGTACCGCCAGTTGAACTAAACCGTTAGCAGAAGTGATTAGCGCGCGGACGCGTTCTACGCGTTCGAAGACTGAACTCGAAAGGTAATTATTCGCGAGCGGCAGAAGTTCGGCGATGGCGGTTTCGGTGTTGATCTCCTCAATTCGATCGGCCAGCTCGGCCTGCCGGCCGCGTACTACTTCAGCAAAGCTCTGCCGCAAACGCTGCTCGGGATAGTCAGTCGAAACGTAGGTTTCGCAGAACCGGTGAATAACTGCGCCCTTGAGCGTCGCTGTCAAATTCGCTGGTGGCTCAGGCGCCTCCGCGTTGTTCCACACAGCCAACGCATCGGGCGGCGGCGCATGCAAGACGCGATCGAAATAATACTGCCGCGGGCAGCGTTGGTAGTTGATTAACTGCGTCACACTCAAGCGATGCACTGCGCCGTCCTCTTCAACCTGGATGTTGCCCAGCAAAGGAAATGCTTCGGCGATCGTTTCAGCGGTCGCAGCAGGCGGTGTGTGTGGAGAGTCAACAAGCGATGACTGCGCTTCCGCCGGCGCTGTTTCTTCGTCGGTAATATTTACGGTCACTTGCAAAGACAGCTCAGGAGTGAGTTCGACAATGCCCGTGCGAGGCTGTGGCGGCAGCTCCAACGACTGCCAGATCCAGTTGAGCCAGGTATCACTCTTTGCGCCCAGTTTATCGAGGTCTTTCGTCGTCCCTGAAAGAATCAATCGATCTTCGGCGCGGGTTGCCGCGACATAAAGGAGTCGCATGCTCTCAAACTCTTCCCGCCAGGCGTGTCTTTGCTCGAACTGACTGAACGTCAACCCGGCCACCAAACGTCCGCGGCCATCGGGAACTTTCAAGGTGAGACCACGCTGGCGATCCAACAGCATCCAGTTGTCCATCGGTTTCGACCAACGCTGCAAATCGGGAATGATCACAACTGGAAACTCAAGCCCCTTCGCCTGGTGGATCGTCATGAGCTTGACGGCGTTTGTCGCTTCGTCGATTTGTCCCTCGCTCTCGCGGCTGCCGATAGCCTCAAATTCTTCGACGTAACGAACGAAGTCCCTAATCAGGTGGGCGCCGGAACGCTCAAAACGTTCGGCAAGGGTGAACAACCGCTGCACATTCGCAAGCCGTTGCGCACCATCGAAGGTTGCGGCAATCACGGTGGCAAACTCGGAGTGATCGACGGCAAAGCGCAACAAGGTGGAGAGCGAGTAATGATGTTGACGTGCAATTAAACCGTTAATGAGATTCGACGCGCCATCGAGCAACACGTGTTCATCGTCGCTGATGAAAGCAACCTCGCGGTGGCGGCGCACAGCGGTGAAGAGTCTTCGCGTTTGCGTAAAATGCGTGAGCGGATCGGTGCCGTCTTCCAGCTCAGTGAGCGAGGGCGCGCAACGCAGCGCGAGCAGTGCATTGTCAGAAATCCCGCAGAGCGGTGAACGTAAGATCGCCGCCAGCGCCAGCTCGTCCGTCTTGTTATCGAGAAAGCGCAGCAACTGGATGAGGTCCGTGATCTCTTCGCGCTCGTAAAAACCGCGACCGAGCACTGTTTGATAAGGAATGTTCGCACGGCGAAAAACCGACTCGTAAGTTTGCACGTGCGTCATGGCGCGAAACAGCAAAGCGATATCACTAAACTTGAATCTAATGAGACTGGGACCGCCTTCACTGAGACCGAGTTCGGCTTCACTGGGACCGCGGGCGTCCCGCCCGCTTCCAATCTTTTTTTCCGTCAACAAAATAATGCGCCGCGCAACTTGTGCGGCGTCCAACTCACGTGAGGTTTGTTCAGCTTTGAGATCGTCATCGCCGGCTGGCTGTTCGGTTGTAATCATCAACTCAACCAGAGCTCCCGCGTCACGAAGCTCCCGACGCGCCTCGCTCGGTTCATGCGCCACATATCCCAGCTCTTCTCGCTCGCGAACGGAAACTTCTTCGGCCGGTCGAAAGAGACGCGCAAACAGAAAGTTGAAGAAATCGATCAGCGGTGGCTGGCTGCGAAAATTCAGTAGCAGCGGTTTTGGTTCGCCGCCGGCGGCTAGCAGTGTTTCAGTCATTTGCCTGAACACCGTCACGTCAGCGCCGCGAAAACCGTAGATTGACTGTTTCTGATCGCCGACGATGAAAAGGTTTGCGCTCGCGTTCCGCAACGCTAACTGCTCGAGCAACCGACGCTGCAGAGCATTGGTGTCCTGAAACTCGTCAACCAGGAAATATTTGTAGCGTTCGGCGGTACGAACTAAAACCTCCGGTCGCTGAATCAGCTCCAGCGTGCGTAGTTCCAGATCATCGAAATCGAGCGCTGAGAGTTTTTGCTTTTCTTCGTTAAGCCGTTCGTCGATCTGCCGCAGCAACAGCGCGATCTCGAGTGCGTACTGCCGCGCAAACACGTCCAAAGAAATTTGCGGTACGCGACCCTGCAGCTCGGTCGCCCAGACGAGCGCATCCAGCGCCTGCACGTGTTCTTTGAAATCGCCGCGCGCCTGCGGTCGCACTTTGCGAAAGCCCTCAACGGCGCGGCAGTAGTCAGCGAGAGCTTCAATTTCAGGAATCGCGTTGATGAGCGGCTGCAGCTTCGACCAGCTCGAAATCACTTCACTGTGATTCGCCTTGCTGGCGATTGTGGTACGCCGCAGGGCCAGAAACTCATTCATCGTGTTCGCCAGCTCGCACAGCGCGCGCGCGTGCTCATCTTCGGTCGCGTGACTCTGCGCCGTTGTCAGTGCGAGCGATTCAAACGAAAGTCCCTGGCCGCGAACGTCTCGGTAAATCTGGCCCAGCGCCGCTGCCAGTCTTCCGCGACCAACACCAAGCGTGAGCCGCGATATTTCCGGATGACCTGAACTGATGAACTCGGTCAGCGTTTCCTCCACCACAGACTCGAGCAGCATCGCCGCCCGATGCTCGTCAAGCAAGAGAAACTGCGGGTCAATGCGCGCCTCAACCGGAAATTCGCGCAACAACCGCGCGCAGAACCCATGAATAGTGGTGATGACAGCGCCGTCGAGCGTGCGTTTGTAGTTGAGCCAATGCCGCCGCTCTTCGGCTGAGGCGTCTCGCATGACGAGGTTCAACTCGGCTCGCAAGCGTTCGCGCATTTCATTGGCGGCGCGATTTGTAAACGTGATGGCGACGATCTGATCGATGTTGAGGTTCGGCTGCTGCCGCAGGATGTGAAGATAGCGCTCGACCAGCACGGTCGTTTTACCCGAGCCTGGGCCAGCCGTAACCGAGATGTGTTTCGCGATCTCGTAAGCGGCTGCTGCCTGCTCGGGTTGTAATTCGCGCTTTTTTGTTACCAGAGACATGGTCAGGTCAGCGTATCCGACTCGACGAGTGCTTTCTTGTTCTCGATTCGAAAACGGTCATAGCGGCAGACGGCGGCGAAATCACAAAAGCGGCACGTCTTCTGTTTCTCAGAAGGATTAACGCCAAAATGTCCGGCGCGCATGTGGTCAAGAAAATCCCAAATCTTGGCGATGACGTCGCGCCGAATTTCTTCCCACTCCTCATCGCTCATCACGCCCAGCACGCGATTCCTAATCCCCGAATACTGCAACTGGCTCGCGCGATGCAGACCTTTGTTCCGGCGCTCGTTGGCGCCGCGAATCACGTAATAACCGCCGCCGGCAATCGGGTGTCCGGGAAGTAACAAATGCTCAAGTGCTTCCAGATAAATCGGCAGTTGCAGGCTGCGGCCTGACTTAATGTCGTCCTTGCTTGAACCGGTTGAGAGTTTGTAGTCATACGCTATCAAGGTGTTGTCACTGGCAACGTCAACGCGATCAATTTGCCCGCTCAGGTTGATCGTCTCTTCGCCGACGAAGGTTTGCCTCGTCAGTCGCAAAGGTTCTTCTGTCGAACCCGGATCGCGCGCCGCTGATTTCATGCCGCCGAACGCGACCTCAAAATACGCCGGCACAATCCCGACAGCCGCCGTTTGTTCCTGTATTTCCAACTCATACAAGAGCACTTGATCGAGCAGTATCTTGCGAATCTCGCGATCAATTTTCCAGATCTGTTTGTTCAGCGGCGGCACCACGCGCTCGTGTTCGTCGAACACACGATCGGCTAGCTCGCGCAACTCCTGCTGCAACGTTTCGCGATCGCTTTCTGCCAATCGCCGTCGGCGGTGTCTCTCGAAAAATCGGCGCAGGATGTCGTGCAGTAATTTCCCGGCATCGATCGCCTGCAGATCGAGCGCCGCTTCACCGCGTGGCTCCAGTTTCAGGACGCGTTGGCCGAAGAAGCGGTAAGCGCAATTTCCAAAGGTGCTCAAGCCGCTGGCGCTATGCGTGAAGTCCGCTCCGAAGCGTCGATTCAGTAGAACAATCAGTTGCGGGTCGGTGATCTCGCCGTCGTAAGGACCAAAGCGCGGGCCCGCTCGTTCTCGCTCAATCTCGATTCGGCGCAGCGCCGAACTGCTCAGGAATCCATCGTTGCGAGCCAGCGTCAACAGTCGTTTGATTTGCGGCTGCGGCAACAATTCACGCTTGTCACCGCGATGTACGTGGCGCTCCTGCTGGCGCACGAGGGTTACGTTTAGCTCGCGCGTTGTTGACACTTTCTCGAGCTTCTGACCTTCGTAATCGCGTCTGCTGGTGATTGCTTCGATCTCAAAAGGCGCGACCGCACGACGCAGCTCGTCGATGTAATAGGAGGCGACGGTTTCAGAATCGTCTTCAAGCACCAGCGGGCGGGTGAGGTAGAGACGCTCGGTTGCCCGACAGGCTGATTGATAAAAGTAGTGTTCTTCCTTTAGCAGCGTGGCCGGGGAAATATCTTCGAGAGTTAGTCCATAACGCTTGAGTCGCTCGCGCTCTTCGTGCGGATAAATCCAATCGCGACCGGCGCGCATGGGAAATCCGCCTTCTATCAGACCGGCGATGAAGATGACTTTGAAACGCAGGCCACGCACGTCGGTCGCTTCCAGGACGCGTAACCCGGCGCGGTCGGCAGCGCGGTAAACTTGCGACTGCGAGTTCAAAGCCCGCCGGGCTTCTTCGATAAACGTAAAGAGCTTCGTTGGCGCGGCTTCCGCTCCCGTAATGGTTGCAGTGAACTCAATACTCTTAATTGCGGCGGCAAATGCGCGACGCAACGCTTCAAGACTGTTGTAGTTCAGTATGGCCTGCGGCAGCTCTTCGTCTGCGCCCATCGCCCTGATTGGCCTCGCGACCTGCACGCGAAAATTGAGGTCGTCCAACAACTTCATTAAGGCCCCACGCAAGTTGACCGGCGTGCCCTCGCGAGCAATGGTCTGAATTTTTGCGGCGAAGTTTTGCACGATGAGGCAGGTCCAACCGAGCGTCGCCGGATGTATGTCGCGGGATGGCCGGCGCTTACGTTCTACGTCCGTCGAATCCACTTTCGCAGTCTCAGCATTTTCAATTTGATCCGCTTCGTCCGCATCGCGCGCCTGTTCAACCGGATCGATGTTCAGCAGTTCCCTGGTAGCTTCGGCGCCGGGAAGTTCTTTAATCAGCTTCGCGGCGCGTGCCAGCCAGTCCGCGACGCGCAGTTCGCTGCCCACGTAAGCGAAGGCGTTCTCGAGGGCATCGGCATCCCAAAAACCGATCCGGTAACGCTTGTGAAGCTGTTCATCCTTCCCGAACGCCGGCGCGTCGCCTTCCCTCAAGAGCCTGCCGTACTGCTCGTCAAACTGAAGGGTCAGGGCCGCGAGATCTTTGTCGGTGAGACGAAAGTATTCTGACTTAATCAGATCTGCGAGATCTGAAATGCGTGGCGCGGCGGTTTCGTCGCGTGACAGTTGTTCGAGAATGGCCAACAGCTTCAGCACTGCACGATTCGCCGGAATCGAGACTGTATCGACCCGCGCTTCGAGGTTGCAGGGCAGAAGCTCTTCACGCATCACGCGGGCAATCGTTTCGGCATATGCTGCGCGTTGGCGTACCACCAGCGCGATGTCCGAGAGCTGGTAACCGTCTCGCAACAGCAGTTGTTTTGTCTGTTTCGCTATCTCGCGAATTTCCGTATCGCGATCGCCGCATTCGAAATATTTGATCTCGGATTGCGGGAGTAATTCTGGAACCTCGTCGTCAGCGCCCGCGACAGACTGAAGTTCGTCGGACCTTGGTTTGTCAGACAATGAAGGGTTGAACAGATTCTCGCGCAGCAGTGCTAATACGCCGCAGGGGCCAATCGTCTCGCTCGCGTTTCGTCGCTCAGTAAAGGGCTCGATCCCGTTGAGGTGAGAAATCGTTTCCTGAAACGGCAGAAAAATTTCGGGATTCCGATCGTCGTGATTAAGGTTCACCAAAACGTTTGGCACTCGCGGGACGAGTTGCTGCAGAATTTCACCCTGTACCGGAGTGAAATCAAAGAACCCGTCCAGCACCAGCAACTCAACTTCTTCGAGCCACGGCACGCGTACGCTTACGCCGTCAACTTCGCCTCTCAGTACCTCTAGCGCGCGCAACTGATCAGCGTCGGCTTCGCTCAGCTGATGCTTGTTAAGCAGCTCCGTGTAGGTCGCGTAAATTAACGAGACCTCGCGATCAAAATCGTTCTGCGTATGCAGGGCGCCTCTGCGTGCCTCGTCGTGCTGCGCCATGTCGGAGCTGCGGGCGGCGATGATCTCAGCCACTTCCACTGCCGATTTCGCCGAACGCTCAATTTCCCCTAGCAAGGTTGCGATGGTGTTCACGCAGCCTTCTCGATTACCGAGCGGCGCGATTGCCTGCAAACGTCCCGCCGCCGTCAGCCGGCTCAAAATCTGCGAAACCAGCGCGCGCTTCAGAGGCATTTCTTCCTGATCGATGGGAACTCGTGGTGGCAACCGCTGGCCGTTCTCGTCGACTGTGGAGGAAAGTAAACGTCTCACCAAACCGCGAAAGAGATAAACCGGAAGTTCACCCCAAACGCCGGCATTGCGCGCGCCGTCCAGCAGTCCCTGGGTTACGATTTCGAGTAATGGATGGGAAGCGGCGAGGTAGAGGAAGCTTTGCGATTTGCCTGCAGAAACAAACTCGGCGCAGCGTTCGATGAGTTGCGAACGATTGTTGCCGAGCAGTGGGCCTAACCAGATTTCTTTTGACAAGACTTTTCCACCGACGGTAATGCGGTCAGTACCACCACGCGGTAGCGGGTGGGTTTCTTAATTGCCGATTGGTCCCGGGCGAAACATCAATCTGAAATCGTCAATCGACAATTGGCAAACCGATGACCCACCCGCTACCGCGTGGTGGTACTGACCTCATGTCTGCTAGCTCTCGCTGCCGCCGGCGCCCCTGCTCAAAAGCGGCATCGCATCGTCATCCGTTTCACTCGCAGCCGCTACCAGATCAGGAAACAAACCACCTTCGTCGAGACTGAGCGCGCGCGACGCCTTATCGATTGGCTCAAGCATCTCGATGTCTTCGCCACCAAGCGCGCCGCGCTCCTTAAACCTTCTGGCAGTTCTGAGCACCCGACTCTCGAGCGAACCGACACCCCGATTGTAAGAATCAAGCGCCCGATCAAGGCCTTTACCAATGTCGGCGAAGTGGTTCGTAAAAACTCGCAGCCGATCGTAAAGTGTCTTGCCCAGCTCACTTACTTCTTTGGCGTTCTCAGCCATTTGTTCCTGACTCCAGCCGTAGGAGACAGCTTTAAGCAATGCGATCAGGGTGGTAGGCGTGGCGATGATGACGCCTTTACCCACGCCGTCTTCAATTAGCTTGGGATCAATCTCCAGTGCGGCGCTGTAAAACGTTTCGCCGGGCAAAAACAGCAGCACGAATTCCGGTGTGGGCTGCACTGACTCCCAATATGATTTCTTACTCAACGACCCGATGTGAGTACGAACTAATCGCGCGTGGTCTTTCAATCGGGCGCTGCGGACGTCCTCATCTTTAGTCGAGATAGATTCATAAAACGCATCGAACGGAACCTTGGCATCGATAACAATGGTTCGTTTTCCCGGAAGGCGAATAATTACATCGGGACGAATGCGACCATCCTCGGTCGCCACCGTCGTCTGTTCGTCAAAATCGCAATATTGCAACATGCCGGCCAGCTCTACGACTCGGCGCAACTGAATCTCACCCCAACGGCCTCGAATATGCGGCGCGCGTAAGGCCGTGACGAGGTTACCCGTCTCAGTCTGCAACTGTAGCTGAGCGCCGGCCAATCCCTTTATCTGTTCACGTAATTCGCCGTATGCTCCGGCGCGCGCCTTTTCGATCTCATTAATCTTACCGTCTACTTTTTCGAGCGAGTCTTTCAGCGGCTTGACGAGCTGATCAATAGATTTTTGGCGCAGTTCGAGGTCGCCTTTGGCAGCCTCCTGAAAGGTCGCCAGGTTCGCCTGGGCTAGCTGGAGAAACGACTGATTGTTGTCCTTGAGCGCATCTCGCGACAGCGCTTTGAATTTTTCAGTTAACTCTTCCGCAGCCTGCCTGAAGGAGTCTTTTCGTTCCTGGGCCGCGCGGCGTTCGCCTTCCAGCGCTGCCTTTAGTTCAACGCCACGCTCGCGCGTCTGACGATGTTCGGCGAGTTCATTGTTGAGGGTGAGCTGCAGTCTTTCGAGCTCCGCTTCTTTGCCGTCGAGGCGTTCTTTTAGTGTGGCGAGCTCCGCAGCCTTGCCCGAACTGGCGCGCGTTTTCAACAGAAACCAACCCGCGGCGGCGCCAATTAAAGCGCCCGCGAGAAAAATTGCGACTGATAAAATCTGATTATCCATTCCGTATTAACTGGCGAAAAGCAGTCTAACAAATTGTGTTGCAAACGCGAAACAGCGGCCCGCACGCGGGCTGCCGGCCTTTGGAGTGCGGTGACTTGTCACCGCTTTCTCTTCGCGGCGATCCGTCGCCGCACTCCAAAAATTTCGAACACTCACCGGCCGAAACAGCCGACCATTCGCTCGTAAACTTTTCGCGTCACGCGTACGTCGTTGAGGTTGTACTCGCGAATCGCCAACAGCTTTCCTGCCTGGTAAAGATCGTAGACTTTGCTGCCTTCCACTTCCGCAGTTTTGCTCGATTCAATTCCAAGGGCCCAGGCCACGTCGTCGAGGCTGACGTTACGTTTCGCGCCCAGCCACCAGTGATGCATGGTGTCGAAAATTCCACGCACGCGATACTCACTCAAATCAACGAGCGGCTTCGCGGAAATACAGTTCACGAGGCAACGCTGAAAAATAAAAGGCAGGTCAAAACCCAGGATGTTGTGTCCGACCAGCTCGTCAGTGTCCGGGTCAAAGTTTTTGAAGTATTCCAGGAACCGCAGCAACGCTTTCTTTTCATCCTCCTCCTCGCCTTCGGCATTGATGCCAAACACACGCTCGCTTTGCGGTTGTTCGACGCCGAACTCGAGGCCGGCGATTGGTCCTTCGTGGACGGCGATCGAAAGGATGCGCCCTGACGTGGCGCTAAGCGAGCCGAGTTGATAACAACGCTCTTCTTCAATCGCGATGTCTTCGAGGTAGCGTTGCTGCTGTTCGAGCCGCATGTTGCCGAGCTTCTGCAGACGTTCGAGCTGCGGACCGACGCGTTCCCGAAAATCCGGCAGCGTCAGGGTCTCGATATCCATCGTATAGGCGCGCGGCAACACTGGCTCGGCGTTTTGATGTTCGCGATACTGCTCGATCGTTATCGGGCGATATTCCGCAACCACGAACTGCGCCCGATCCTGAAAACTTTCCAGGCGACCGGTTAGACCCCATAGTCCCGGCTTGAATTCTTTCCAAACTTCAAGCGTCTCGCCCCAAATCTTGAGCGGCAAGGAACCGCTGGCATTACGCGCGACGGCGTCGCAGAAGCGTTTGCCTTGCTGCGTTCGTTTTTCACGTACAGAGGTAACGACCACCATCAACCAGAGGTCTTCGCTGTAGGGGATTTCAGGAATCGGGATGTTTCCGCGCATAAACTTTTGGAATTTTGCTACGACCGAAAGCCTTATCAATTTCAATCCGGCATTCTATACTGTCGCCACCCTAAATACCGCTCACCTTCGCTGCGCCGCTGTTTTAAGTTCACCTTTTTGTTTTCGTCGACACGCTTTCGCCTAGCTCAGCATGTTTAGTCTTCAAACCCGTTCGCTCCCGCGCGCAGACGCATTGCGGCAACTGCGTTTGCTGTCTGGCAAAGATCTGCGCCCGCTCGCGGATTTCTATGGTGTGACTGTTTGGAAAGACGGTCATAAGAATAAAGGCTGGGCAGGACAGGTCATCGAGAGATATCTGGGACTGCCGCAGAATTCGCTGCAGGCGCCGGACTTTGGAACCTGGGAACTCAAGGTCGTGCCGTTAGCCCTCACCAGCGATGGTTCGCTGCATGTGAAAGAATCGATGGCCATCACGATGATCGAACCGGCCGAGGTGGTGGCGAATCGTTTCGCAGACAGTCATCTCTACGATAAGTTGCGCAGTCTTGTGGTCGTCGCGAGAATCTTTGCGGATGTCGCGGACAGCTCATCGTTAATGCACTCCGCCGCTGAATTTGATCTGAACAATCCCTCAATTTATAAACAGGTCGAAGCTGACTACGAAACGATTCGCGAGCTCATCAGAAGCCCTGGCATTAATTCGTTGACCGGCGACACCGGCAAATACGTGCAAGCGCGCACGAAAGGTCGCGGCCATGGCAGTACTTCGCGGGCGTTTTACGCGCGGGCGCTGTTTGTAGCGCACATTCTTAACTTGCAGAAACTTGCGCGGATGCCGCGGGTGTTTGCGAACGAGGACGGAGAGATTCTCTGGGATGGCAATGAGGTCAGTACCACCACGCGGTAGCGGGTGGGTCAGCGGATTGCGGATTGCGGATTGTCGATTTCAGATTATGTTTCGCCCAAGGCCAATCGGCAATCGGCAATTGACAATCGGCAATCCGCAATCCGTTGACCCACCCGCTACCGCGTGGTGGTACTGACCTCGTCCGCTGCGTTGACGCGTTCCAGCTCGCGACGCATCTGTCCGGTCAGCATCAACCAAATCATTTTGTAGTCACCAAGGAACGACCAGAGCGGATATTGAAAAGTAGCGGGTTTGTTTTTCTCGATAAAGAAATGACCAACCCAGGCGGCGCCGTACCCGGGAATTAACGCGAGCGGAAACAACCACCATCTGCCGACCGCGATGAAGCAAATGACGACAGCGAGCGCGAGGGACGTACCGATGAGGTGTAGCAGACGCGTGTTCGCTTTGCTGTGTTCGGCAACGTAGTGTGGCCAGAATTCGGTGAATGAGTGGTATTGACGTGGCGACATACGATGTCCGACAAACTTCAGTTTGTCGTTCTTGATTGTGTTCGAGAATCTTGTTGGTCGTGCGTAGGGAGTAGCGACAAACTGAAGTTTGTCGGACATTCATCCTTCAGCAAACAGTTGCATGAATTGTTCGACCGGCAACGGTTCGGTTTTCGCGAGTTCCAAATTCTCTGCCACGTGCTCGAGCGAACTCATGCCCACAAGCGCAGTGCATATTCCCGGCGCCGAGCGCACGAATTGTATCGCCGACTGGGCGTCAGTGGACAACGATCCGAGCGTCCGTCTCAGATCAGGAGGTAACCCACGAGCGACGCGCCCCTGAAAAATTGAAGCGCTCGACATTACCGTGACTCCAAGTGTAGCCGCCGCGTCGAGGGTAGACATCGGCTCCCCGCCGACAGTTTGATTAGCGAGGGTTTGCGCTTCGGGCATTCCCAGATTGAAAGGCAATTGAATGAAACGCAGTCCGTGCGCTTCGCGGCCAACCTCACGCGCAATCTCGATCATGCGCTCAAGTGAGTGATAACCGGCGGCGTGGCTCGGCACTCGAAAGCCGTTCCAGGTCGCCACTCCGTAAAACTTCAGCAACCCTTCGCGGCGCGCCGCTTCGAGCGATTCGAACGCCGAGCGCAGACGCGCAAAGAATTCCGCCTGCGAGACCTCCCCAAGCTGCGACTCGGGATTGTGAATGTAGTAAACGTCAACACAGTCCAACTCCATATTTCGGAGCGACTGTTCAAGTTGGTTTCGGAGGTAGCGCGGCGTCATGCAGTGGCTGCCGCCAACGAAGTCTTCAAACGCGGCAATCCCTGGTCTGACGAAAGCCTGTTCTACATAAGCGCGCATGTCGCGCGGCGGCGCTCCGTCGAATGGGAGGTAACCACCCTTGGTACAGATGACGATCTCGCCACGTGTGAAGCCCTGCTGCTTCAACCCGCGCAACGCTTTGCCGATCGATCGTTCGCTTCGTTGAAAACGATAGTTGGCTGCCGTATCGATTACGTTGCCACCCAACGACACCGCGCGCGAAATCGCCTCGCTGTATCGCGCATCGGTTTCCTCGTCGGCGTTGCCGAGGTAGGTGCCAATGCCAATTGACGACAACCACAAATCGTTTTGTTGTCGGAAGTGATTGCTCGCGAGCACGCCGGTGAAGCGTTCGCGGTAACGGTTCGTGTCTTCTAGGGTTGCGCAGTTAGTCATTGGTCATTTTTGGAGTGCGGTGACCTGTCACCGCTTTCTCTTCGCGGCGACCTGTCGCCGCGCTCGCTGCTTGAGACTGACCTTGCCATCGGCTGCGACAGGTCGCAGCCTGCAAAAGCGGTGACAGGTCACCGCACTCCAAAATCATGACCGGTGCTGCCGCTCGCGTTTCCTGTGTGTGACGCAAATTATCAGTTTGTGATAGCTAAGTCGACAAACTAAAGTCTGTCGGACAAGATGTTTGCTTTCCCGCAAAGGAATTTTCGATGAACTACTTTTTCAACTGGCAGGAACACGCCGGTTCCCAGCCGGAAAAGTTTTACAAAACTACTCTGTGGCGCAGCGATCAGGTAATGGTCGGCCTGAATTGCCTCGAGCCGGGACAAACTCAAGCCGTGCATGCTCATCAAGGCGCAGACAAGTTTTACCTGGTGTTGCAGGGACGCGGAAACTTTACCGTCGGCGAGGAACAAAAAGAGGTTGGCGCAGGAACCTTGGTCGTTGCGCCCTCCGGCATTCCACACGGCGTTAGCAATCACGCTACTGAGCGGCTGTCGCTGCTCGTCACGATCGCCCCGCCTTTCAAATGAGCGAAACAAACTCGACATCCAATGCCACTCGTCCGCCGGACACTTCGCTCGAAATCTCGACAGTTGAGTTGCACGAGCTCGCCTCGCGAGTCACAAAACTAGTAACAGAATATTTTTCTGCAGTGCCCGACCTGCCTGTTTTTCCGGACACTTCAGGCGGTAAAACGATTGAAGCGCTCGGCAGCGCATTACCGCTCGCAGGCGCACCACTTGATCAACTGATCGCCGACTGCGAAACGATAATTCAAAACAGCCGGCATAATGGTCATCCGCGTTTTTTTGGTTACGTCGCTTCGCCGGCAAATGCTCCGGCCGCCTTCGCTGACTTGATCGCTTCAGCGTTGAATGCAAATGTTACCTCGTGGCGTTCCGGTCCATCCGCCACCGAGATCGAACGCACGGTTATTAACTGGCTCGCAACCCTGATCGGTTATGCCACTGATGAACTTCCCGCACACGGGCTGCTTACCAGCGGCGGCTCAATGGCGAATCTCACGGCACTGCTAATCGCGCATCGTCATAAGGCGGCTAACGCTTCAAGCGACGGGTTGTGGCGTTCAGCGCCGATGACAATCTACGCGTCCGACCAGATTCACATGTCGATACCGAAGGCGGCCGACATTATCGGAGTGGGCCGTGCGCAGGTGCGATTGGTTCCGACCGGCCCTGACTTTCGAATGAACGTGCCGCTGTTACGTCAGACAATTGCTGAAGATCTGCAGCGTGGTCTGAAACCATTTTGCGTCGTTGCGAGCGGCGGCACTGTCAACACGGGTGCAGTAGACGACCTGCAGGCGGTGGCTGCGGTTGCGAAAGAATTCGATCTCTGGTTTCACATCGATGGAGCGTACGGCGCGCTGGCGGCGCTCGATCCTTCCCGGCGGCATTTGTTTGACGGACTGGCGGCGGCGGATTCGGTTTCGCTCGATCCACACAAATGGCTTTACGTCCCCATAGATTCCGGGTGCCTTTTGTTTCGCGATCCGCAGCGAGCGCATGCAGCCTTCAGTTTTGATGGCGCCGACTACATCAAAGTGCACGAACAAAACAGCGATGAAGCGTTCGCGTTCTGGAATTACGGGCCGGAATTGTCGCGCCGGTTTCGCGCCTTAAAAATCTGGTTAACTTTGCGCTATTACGGGACCGAGCGAATTACGCGGGCAATCAGTGAAGACATCGCGCTCGCTGCATATCTTGCCGAACGCCTCGAGGCGGCTCCGGACTTTGAGTTGTTGGCCGCGCCGGTGCTGAGCATCTGCTGTTTTCGCTGCGTACCTGAAGGTACACAGGCGTCTGCTGATCTTGATCGCAAGTTGGATGAATTGAACACAAACATTATGAACGCCGTACAGCGCGGCGGACGCGCGTACCTGTCGAGCGCAACCATTGCCGGCAAGTTTGCATTGCGCGTTTGCATTACAAACTTTCGCACTTCGCGCAACGATATCGACGAAACGCTCGCTGCCATTCGCGACGCCGCGAAAGAATTGGCAAGCTAGCGATACGCCTTTGGAGTGCGGTGACCTGTCACCGCTTTCGCTTCGCGGCCGCTTGACGCCGCGAAAGAATTGCCAAGCCAGCGATACGCCTTTGGAGTGCGGTGACCTGTCACCGCTTTCGCTTCGCGGCCGCCTGACGCCGCGAAAGAATTGGTAAGCTAGCGATACGCCTTTGGAGTGCGGTGACCTGTCACCGCTTTCGCTTCGCGGCGGCTTGACGCCGCGAAAGAATTGCCAAGCTAGCGATACCCCTTTGGAGTGCGGTGACCTGTCACCGCTTTCGCTTCGCGGCCGCTTGACGCCGCGGTCTTTTGCGACAGGTCGCAGCTGAAAAAGCGGTGACAAGTCACCGCACTCCAAAGTCAGGCCTCCAGCGGCAGTTGAATTTTATTCATGATGGCTACTCTTAATGACTACGCCCGCGAGATGTCAGTCGCTATCGAGCTTGCTCGCGAGGCCGGCGCGGCGATTTTGAGTTTTTACGAAGGCCCGCTCGACATCGAACAAAAGTTGGGCGCTGACGACCGCGAACCAGTCACACAAGCTGACAAAGTCGCGAACGAACTGATCGTTTCGCGCCTGCAACGCGAGTTTCCTGATGACGGCATCCTCGCTGAAGAGTCCGTTGACACCGCCCGCCGGCTGAATAAGTCACGCGTGTGGATGGTCGATCCCTTAGACGGCACCACCGGCTTCATTGACGGCAATGGGGACTTTGCCGTGCAGATCGGCCTCGCTGAAAACGGCCGTCCGGTTCTCGGCGTGGTTTATCAGCCGCTAACCGGTGTGTTGTATCGCGCGGTACTCGGCGAGGGTTGTTGGATCGAGCGTCCTGATTTTGGGCCCGTCGCGGGGAGCGTTTCGGCGCATCGCGACATTCGAACGATGCGACTCGCTGCCAGCCGTTCTCATCGCAGCCCGCGCATGGACAAAGTGGTGCGCGCATTTGGACTCCAGGAAGAAGTGTTGCGCGGCTCGGTGGGCATTAAGGTTGGCTTAATCGTCGAGCAGCAGTGTGACCTCTACATCCATTTGTCGCCGCTCACCAAGCAATGGGACACCTGCGCGCCCGAGATCATCCTTCATGAGGCCGGCGGATCGCTGACCGATCTGTTTGGCCAACCGCTGCGCTACAACGTAGCCGACGTCCAAAATCGCAACGGTGTCGTGGCGAGCAATCGCGTTTCACATCAAACGATTATCGAATCTCTCCAGCCGTTGCTCGCGGAGTTTGGCCGTCGGGCGGTGGTTTGAACTGGCCGCGGAGCGCCAAGAGAAGGGTAACCAGACGTGAAACGTCTGATCGTCAGCAAGTGTGCCGCGCACTGGAGGCGCGCAAAGACTTCGCGCACCTTCAATGCGCGGAATCAAAAACCCCGCATTATCCGGAGGTTTCACCTCTGCCCTGCATCTTCGATGCGCCATTCGAACTTCCAATGCGCTAATATCTCGATGCCAGAATCCTTGCTGGGAGCGCATGTTTGGTTATTCGACCCAAATTGTTTCTCACGTTGTTTGGCCTCTCACTCATTGCGCTGCTGCTTCCCGCGCTCATAAATTTCAGAAACAACGTTCACACAGCTGAAGCGATAGTGCAGCGCGAACAGGAATTTAACTCCGCTGCACACAACGACCTTATTCGGCGATTCCTGAATGAGCTTCATTCGGCCTCGGCTACGCAGTCTCCGGAAGACTTACTTTCTCAGGCACGCCGCAACGGCTGGCTCGGAATTTTTGCGGCGGTAGTTTTTGCCGCGTTGTTGGCCTGGCTGTTAACCGGCCACGTGCAGCGACAAACACGCGGACTGGAACGAGTGACAGAGGGAGTCGAAGCTATAGCGAAAGGCAAACTCGATCATCGCATCGAGCTGTCGAGCGACAATCTGCGACCACTCGCCGACAATCTGGGCCTCATGACTAAACAGCTGCGCGATCAGTTTGCACGTGAAGCGGAGACGCGGCAGTTTCAATCCTTCGTGCGCCTGGCAGCAGTGCTTACTCACGACTTGAAGAACGCGATCGAAGTTTTGTCTCTCACCGTTTCAAACATGGAACGACATTTTGAAAATCCGGAGTTTCGCGCTGACGCACTGAAATCGCTTACCGGCGCCACCAACAAACTCCGCGGGCTGGTTGCTCGTTTGAGCAACCCGGTAAACACGCTCAGCGGCGAATACAAGCTTCCACAGCCAGTGGATCTGGTACCGATGTTGCGCCGGGTCAGCTCACGAATCGCGGAACCTGCAGCCGGCGATCACGAAATCACAGTTGATCTGCCAGAGAAGTTGATGGCCCTGATAGATGCGCAACGAATGGAGAAGGTGCTTGAAAACCTGATCATCAATGCGCTCGAAGCGATGCACGAAAATCCGGGACGACTCACCATCGCGGCCGGCGCCAACGCTGACGGTAAACCTTTTTTCAGTGTGAGCGATTCCGGCGAAGGAATGAGCCCGCGCTTCATTGAAGCAAAGCTGTTTCATCCGTTTGCGACTACCAAAAAACGGGGCGTTGGGCTGGGGCTGTACACCTGCCGCGAAGTAGTGATGGCAAACGGCGGATCGATTGCGGTTGAGTCTCAGGAAGGTGCTGGTACAACATTTACCGTCGTGCTACCATCGCCGCTCCCGAACAGGCAGTAGCGGCGTTAGTTTTTTTAACAAATCTCACAACTAATCTTCGCTGACATTTCGTCGCTTGGAAGCGTTCAGTGTCCCCGGATCGAAACTCCCACATGACTCAAGCAACTGAAGCTGAGCAGCCCCCGAAAGAAATAGTGCTGCTGGTAGATGACGACGAAGCGGTGCGACATGCGCTCGTGTGGACGATCAACTCTTCCTACCGCGTAATCGAAGCGAGTACGCGAGCGGAAGCCGTCAAAATTCTCGAGCGAGAAAACGTCGATATCGTCGTCAGTGATTTACACCTGCCGCCGCGCCTCGACGACATCACCGAAGGACTCGCGATCATCGAAGCGGCGCGCGAGAAATTTCCGCCAGTCCAGGTGGTGGTAATTACCGGCACCGATGACAAGACTGCCGCGCGGGAGGCGGTGAAGCGCGGCGCCTACGGTTTTTTTGAAAAGCCACTGGACGGCGCCGAGGTGCTTCACATCCTGCACCAGGCGGCGCGCGTTCGTCGTTTGGAAGTTGAAAACGCCCGGCTGCGTGAGGAGCTGGCCGGCGCGCGCGGCTTTGGTCGTTTGATAGGTTCCAGCCATTCGCTCGAGAAAACTCTGAAGCAGGCGCGCGCGGTGGCCGACACGAGCGCCACCGTTTTACTGATGGGTGAAAACGGCACCGGTAAGGAGATGCTGGCGTGCGCGATTCACGAAGAAAGCCAGCGCGCCCAGGCGCCTTTCGTCGCCGTCAGTTGTGCCGCGTTGCCAGAGACTTTGATTGAATCGGAATTGTTCGGACACGAAAAAGGCGCCTTCACTTCGGCCGCGCACGCGCGTCTGGGCCGCTTCGAACTTGCCGATGGCGGCACCCTGTTCCTTGATGAAATCGCCGAGCTCTCGCCCGCAGTTCAGGTGAAGTTGTTGCGCGTGTTGCAGGAACGCACGTTCGAGCGAGTCGGCGGCACTAAAACGCTGAGCGTTAATATTCGTCTGATCGCGGCCAGCAATCGCGATCTGGAGACTGAAGTCGAGGCCGGACGGTTTCGGCGTGATCTCTTTCACCGGCTCAACGTGGTGCCCTTGCTCTTGCCGCCATTGCGCGAACGTCGCGAAGACACTCCCGGTCTGGCCGCACACTTTGCTGCAAAGGCTGCCGAAAAACACGGGCGCGCAACGCCGCAATTAAGTTCAGAGCTCATCGATTCACTACTCGAGTATGACTGGCCGGGTAATGTGCGCGAACTGGAAAACCTGATGGAGCGGCTGGTCTTACTCGATCGGCAGCCGGTCCTCGGCCTCGAATTCCTGCCGGAGAAAATGTTGAAAGTGATACCGGTCGCGGGTGCCCCCAGCGAAACGAGTTTTGAAGGCGCAATACTCGCGCTCAAAAAGCGGCTGATTGCCGGCGCCCTCGAAAGCGAAGGCGACAACAAAGTGGCGGCGGCGAAACGTCTGGGTATTAGTCGTTCCTACCTGCACAAACTGATCTCTGACTTCGGCTTGTGACATAAGCTGGGAGCGCAGACATCCTGTCTGCAATGAGCGCGAAGCGCGAAAAACGGCTTCGCGCCTTAGGGCGCGTTTGCAGGCAAGATGCCTGCGCTCCCAGCCCGGCCTGTCCGTTACTAATTGAGAACCATTCTCACCCAACTTGAACCGCCAGGATCGTTCAGCCATTATTTGGTTCGTCATGGCGAATCTGCAGCAGCGCTTACCGGAGAATGTTCCGGGGGATTTCTTTGTCGATTCCAGTTGCATCGACTGCGATACCTGTAGCCAGCTCGCGCCCAACCTGTTTCGCGATCACGGCGAACAGTGCAGCGTCCACCGGCAGCCGGAAACGGAGGCTGAAACGCAACTCGCAATGATGGCGCTCGTCGCCTGTCCCACCGGTTCGATTGGCACGACCGAGAAACATGACGCGCACCTGGGCATCGATGCGTTCCCTGCTCACCTCGATGAAAATGTTTACTTCTGTGGCTTCACTTCAGAATCGAGTTTTGGCGCCTGGAGTTATCTGATCGTACGGCCGCCGCACGAAGGCGGGAACGTCCTGATCGATTCACCGCGTTTCGCAACGCAACTGGTAAGACGGATCGAGGAGATGGGCGGCGTCAGTCAAATGCTGCTGACTCATCGCGACGATGTCGCCGATCACGAAAAGTTTCGCGAGAAATTTGGCTGCGAGCGCGTGATGCACGTCGATGATGGCGCCGCGCGACTCGGCGTGGAGCGTATTGTTTCGGGAGAAGCGGCGGTCTCACTTGATAACGATCTCTTGCTGATACCCACGCCCGGTCACACGCGCGGCCACGTGGTATTTCTGTACAAAAACAAGTTTCTTTTCACTGGCGATCACCTGGCGTGGTCGCCGGCCCGCGAGACTCTAACCGCCTTTCGCAGCGTCGCCTGGTATTCGTGGCCGCGCCAGATCGAGTCGATGGAAAAGCTCCGGCAGCACGAGTTTGAGTGGGTCCTGCCGGGACATGGTTCAATCCATCACGACACAAAGCCAAACATGCGGTATCATCTCGCATCCTGCATCGCCTGGATGAAAACCCGTTAGCCGAAGCAAGCGTCCGCTTTACCACCTTCGCTGACGATCAAGATCGCAAACCAATAGTTAGCGGATCAAAGCTAACCCCTTCAATAAGCGAGAAAACTATGAATAGAAACGGAAAAATCGCGCTCGGCTGTGGCGGCGCAGGTTGTCTTGGCGTGATCCTGTTAGTCATCGTCTTCGTGGTGCTGATTGTGACCGGCACAATCAAAGCGCCCGGCCTTTACGATGCAAATCGCAACTCAAATTCAAACTACAATTTCAACTCAAGCAACAACAACAATTCCGATTCGACCACGAACAGCAACGACAACAACTCGAACGCGAATTCTAATTCCGACTCGAGTACTTCGGATTCCTCGTCAATGTCGGAAGACGACAAGCACAAGCTATTTCAGGCAGCGGCGATCGCGCAGGATGGAGTACTCAACGGCAGAGTGTGGGCGAAGCTGGGACTCATGCGGAACCATACTCCGACAGATGCGTATCAACCGTTCGTCAAGGCACATATCAGTTGGCTCTTCAGCAATACTGATTTCCTTCGGACCGTCAATACGCCTGAAAAGGGACGTGCATATGTTGATGCGCATATCGACGATTAACCGGCCTACTGGAAAAACGAACAGCATGAAAGTCTTGCAAACGATCTCAATCGCTTTGATAACGATGGTGGCTTTGGTATCGGCGGCCGCTCAGGAATCCAAACCTGTGCCGCCGTCGCCGCCAGGGTTAGTTGAAGTGATCGCTTCGGAAAAGTTAGACGGAACGACTTACACCAACGGCTTTTTAGGTTTGCGGCTGGCGATCCCTGAAGGCTGGAAGGTCTCTGAAGATTCCACCAAGAAAAAGATGATGGAAGCAGGTAAGGAGTATTTGAAGCCAACCGACGCGGCCCAGCGCGCCGACATGGAAAAGTCGATGACGAACAGCGCCGTACTTCTAACGCTGCTGGCACCGGATCCGGTGGGGACCCATCAATCCACTCTCATTGTAGTGATCGAAAAATTGCCGGCGCCGGATATTCGCGCTACGCCTTACGTCACCCACTTAAAAGAGATGTTACTTGAGAATTCAACCTTGAACTATGCGGTTGAAAAGGACGTTCACGACGAAACATTGAACGGTCAGCCGTTTGCCGCATTGGACGTCTTCATCGCTAAACCGGACAGCAGAGTAAATCAGAAATACGCGTGTCAGATGCGAAAGGGTTACGCGTTATGCCTGATCGAAACCTATCACACTGAGGCGCAACTCGCCGCACTGACAAGCGTCGCAAATGGTTTAGCTCTTAAATAACCTCGGAAATAAAGCGTTAAGAGGCACGCGTGCGGTTTCGCGTGCCTTTTGTTATGTTGAAAAGCGAACTTTGTACCTGGAGCTTTCTACCTGGAGCTTAGAACCTGCTCCGCAGAGTATGCAGCACGACGATCACCAGGTTCAAAGAACAAAGCACGAAGTACCAATTGTTTAATGAACCCCGAACGCATCCGCAATTTTTCCATCATCGCTCATATCGATCACGGTAAGTCGACTTTGGCTGATCGCCTGCTCGAACTCACCGGCGCTGTAACTGGCCGCGATATGGCTGCCCAGGTGCTCGATGACATGGATCTCGAGCGCGAGCGCGGCATCACGATCAAGGCACACGCAGTCAGGCTTGATTACAAAGCGCGCGACGGCGAGTCGTACATTCTGAATTTGATCGACACGCCCGGCCACGTGGATTTCTCTTACGAAGTTTCGCGTTCACTCTCAGCCTGCGAAGGCGCGCTGCTGATCGTTGATGCGTCGCAGGGTGTTGAAGCTCAGACACTCGCCAATACCTACCTCGCGATCGAGAACAACCTCGAGCTGATTCCGGTTATTAACAAGATAGATCTGCCCGGCGCCGAACCGGAAAAAGCTATCGAACAAATCGAACATTTCATCGGCCTCGAAACGCATAACGCAATTCTGACGAGCGCTAAAACCGGAGTCGGTGTCGCCGACGTATTGGAAGCAATTGTCGCTGAGATACCTTCGCCGAAAGGTGATCCGGAGGCACCGCTGAAAGCCCTGATTTTCGATTCGTGGTACGACTCGTACCGCGGCGTGATCGTTCTTTTCCGAGTGATTGACGGCACGATTCGTCCCGGTATGAAGATCCGTTTCTTCAATGCCGGCCGTGATTACCAGGTGGAAACGCTGGGCGTGAATCGCCCGCGGCCTACGCCGATCGCTTCTTTAAGTGTGGGCGAAGTTGGATTCCTGACTGCCTCGATCAAGGCCGTGGCCGACGTGCAAATCGGCGATACAGTGACGGAAGCGGCTCGCCCGACGAAGGAACCGTTTCCGGGTTACCAGGAAATCAAGCCGATGGTTTTCGCCGGTCTTTATCCCATCGATACCAACCAGTACGAAGAGTTGCGCGACGCCATGGACAAGTTGCGCTTGAACGATGCTTCGTTTTTCTATGAACCTGAGTCGTCAACCGCACTGGGTTTTGGATTTCGTTGCGGCTTTCTCGGGCTGCTGCACATGGAGATTGTGCAGGAGCGTCTGGAGCGCGAGTTTAATCTTGATTTGATAACCACCGCTCCGGGCGTGCGCTATCTCGTCACCACCACTGACGGCGCGGTCACGGAAATTGATTCGCCCGCGAAGATGCCGGATCCGGGCCGCATCGCAAAAATTGAAGAGCCTGCCATCCGCGCGACGATTCTGACGCCGGAAGAACATCTCGGGGGAATTCTCGCGTTGCTCGAAGAAAAGCGCGGCGTACAAAAAGGCTTTGAGTACATAACTTCAAACCGCGTGATGCTCACGTATGAGCTGCCCCTGAACGAGATCGTGCTCGACTTCTATGATCGGTTGAAATCGACTTCGCGCGGTTACGCGTCGCTTGACTACCATCTGGCCGGTTACTGGGAAAGCGATTTAGTTAAGCTTGACGTGCTCGTTTCCGGTGAACCGGTAGATGCGCTTTCGCTCGTGCTTCATCGTGATACGGCGGCGGCGAAAGGCCGGGCGCTGGCGACCAAGATGAAGGAGTTAATTCCGCGTCAGCTCTTCGAGGTGCCGATACAGGCAGCCATCGGAGCGAAAGTAATTGCGCGCGAGACAGTGAAAGCGATGGGCAAAAACGTGATTGCCAAATGCTATGGCGGCGACATTTCGCGAAAGCGCAAACTGCTGGAGAAACAAAAAGAAGGCAAGAAGCGCATGAAGAAAGTCGGCCGCGTTGAAATCCCGCAGGAAGCTTTTCTGGCGGTGTTGAAGGTTAACGACTAATGGTAAATGGAGTGAGTTCTCCCCATCCGATTTTGAGTATGACTTTGATCGCGATGAACTCGCTGCCCATCGTGTTACCTTTGATGAAGCAGTAGAATGCTTCTTTTCTGACGGTGAAGTACGCAGGAACAAGTCTTTTAGGGATCGCTATAAACTTATTGGGCGAACCGTCGGAGGTCGCCGACTCCAGATTATTTTCCAACTGAAGGAAAACAATGTCGTGCGGATCATTACTGGATGGGATTTATGACTAGGGTTGAACTATCTGAAGAAGAAATTGATCGGATTGTAATCGCGCAGGCTGATGATGATTCGGCGTGGGACGAGGCAATCAGAGTGAATGGATCAAAGCGATTTTTGGCCTCAAGGGCAAAAAGTGGGAAGGTTGAGCAGAAACTTCTAGGACGACTGGAAGAATTAATAAACAGTGGGGAAGAAGTGCTAAGTACGAGGACGCCTCCGCCACGAGGTGTCTATGGAGATGACTCGCTTGACCTGGAGTCATCTATCCAATGGGCAACAAGCTGTCTAAGCCTTCTCGGACGTGTGACTGGTAAAGAGAGCGTTTATTTCCAGAATTTTAATTCTTTGCTCGTTAGCATTCCCGAGTACAGTCCAGCCCGAAAAGGCTTAGGGATATTGAAAGCTGCCAAGGACGACTATGAACATGGTTACTTATTTGAAACTCGCATTTTGATAGAAGCTGAAGTCTTTGATGATTTTCTCGAACAAGCGGAACATCTTTTAAAAACCGGTTATTTCGCTCCAGCTGCCGTGCTTGCAGGAAGTGTGTTGGAAGATGGCTTGAGAAAATTATGCGAGCGAACCGATATTTTGATTCCTTCCAAGACGACGATCGAGCCAATGAATGTTGAGTTAGCAAAGGCTGGCGTTTATCCCACACTTATGCAAAAAAGAATCACCGCTCTTGCAGACATTAGAAACAAATCAGCGCATGGACAGTGGGATAAATTCGGCGTCGAGGACGTTAAGCAAATGATCGCTCAAGTGCGAAACTTCATGGAGGAGTTCTTCAGCTAACGTCGCCCGCTTCTCTACCATCCGTGCTTCTATCAAACCCAAGCCTAATCGAACTCGCCATCCTCATCGGTCTCTACGATTTCTTGCGCAACCAATTCGCGCCAGGTTGTTTTCACATCTTCACTAGCGTCCATTGATATCAAAGCTTCGCTGACAGCGCCTTGTTCCTTTTTCAATTCCGGAAACGTCAAAAGCAACATCGCCAGGTCGCGCCAATCGGTTCCTGCTTTGGGCTGACCTCGTCTGCCGTGATACGAGATAACTTTTTGCGCGATGAGATCAGCAGGAGCAGTTACCAGTACGTCTTCAATCCGCTCAGCGGCCGGGAGCGATTTTACTGTTCGCAGGTCAACGAGATGCCGGTTGCGAGGTTTCTGGATTTGAAAAAGACGGTATCCTTTGCCGTCGCCAATTGTTCGTAGGCGGATGGCAATGTGAAACCGTTCGCTTAGATGATGGCGCAATTCTTCCGCGAGTTCGGCTGCGCGAGTGGATACCAAATCGATGTCCTGGCTCATGCGCGGCTCTGCGACATAAGCGTTGACAGCCTGTGCACCGAATAGAACAGAATCTTCGCGCCCCCGCAAGAACTCCAACACGGCGTCATGAATTGAAGCGAGCGGCAACTCTTCGCGCATGGCAAACTCCCGAAATGTAAGGATCCCGGCGTTAAGCATACGTGGAAAATAATACGCTCGTCTTCGTTGGCCTCCAAGTTTCTGAAGGTTGCGGGCGTCTGCGCGCGCCGATTCTCGTAGGCGGTGTCATGTTTCATGTGCGAACGTTGTTGTTCATGAACATTTTCTTCCCTTACCACCTCGCAATGTATTTGGTTTTTGTTGATGGGGAACGACTGCGTGGACGATCCGATTTTATGTTGGTCACCCACCTGGGGTTCGCTCCCCAGGCTTTACGCTTTCGCCCGCTGCGCGGGCTAACGGAAATACAACTGATGATGAGCTTGAGCAGAGATTCCTTTAGCTTGTCGTGTCGCGCGACAAACTGAAGGTTGTCGGACATTTTTTGTTCCCCCACGACCTCGGAATGTTTTTGGTTCCCATTGGTTGAGACAGGCTATCGTTCGGTGAGTAAGTCCAGATCGACGGCCTGAGTGCTATCTGAAGGAAACACATAGGTGACGGCGTAGTCGAGCACCGTAGTTTCCTCAACCGGGCCGTTACTCGATTCAAGCCACGCGTGTCCGCTGATAGCGCCGTCGGCTGCGCGCCGAACACCAAAGAGGACCTGGGTAGTGATACCGGATAAAGCCAGATAACGGTGCAACACCGCGGCGCGTTTCCAACAAATCGGTTTCAAAAACCAACGATCTGTTTTCAACAGTTGATCGATTGCGTAAGCGAGGCGGCTTTGGGTTTCGCTTTCGGGAACACCTATAGGCCGACGCGTTTTCGTCGAGACCAGGCGCAACGCGCGCGGTAACGGCCACACTTCTACGGCCAGCGACAGCACCGAAACCCAGGCTGCCATCCTGAAAAGCAATAACGCTTCACCGGGAGCGAGGAACGCCTTGCGGGTAGTGCGCATTAAAAGTGCCGGCAGTTTCATGATATTCTGGCGCGCCGCAGAGTCGGAACTGACCCGCGTTATCTACTCGTAGGCAGCGGCAAATTCTATCCTACTCAGGATTGTTCGAGCGACACGGAGAAGCTATCGGTGGTGGGTTATGTCCGATAAGCTTTAGCTTGTCGTGTCGCGGCGACAAACTGCAGGAAGCTCTGATCAAGCTCATCATCAGTTGTATTTCCGTTAGCCCGCGCAGCGGGCGAGAGGCGTAAAAGCCTCGGGTGGAGCAGAGCGGAACCCGAGGATCCGTGGATACCAAGTTCCAGCCCGCGAAGCGGGCGACAGCAATTTATTAGCGTGACTTGTGGCGTTTACGCTATCGCACGCTCCGCGCACTCCGATTTCATGTTGGTCGCCGACCTGGGGTTGCGCTGCGCTCCACCCCAGGCTTTACGCTATCGCCCGCTCCGCGGGCTAGGCAAATCTACCGATGAGTAACGTAATCAGAGTTTCCTTTAGCGTGTCGATCGGGATCGACAAACTAAAGTTTGTCGGACATTTTTTTGCAGGTGACCCACTACTAGCTAAACACGTATAGTGACGAAAGTTCAGGATGCCAACCAAAGCAGTAACAATTTTTTGCGACGGCTCCAGTCTCGGCAACGGGCAAGTCTCTACGCGAGCGGCGGCGGTTGCGCTGCTGGGCTTCAAAGGAATCTGGCGTGCAGTAGGCGCTTACCTGGGTAATGCAACAAACCAACAAGCTGAAGTTGCCGCCGCTGCCCTGGGACTGGAATCGTTGCGCGAGCCCTGTCGGGTGCACCTGTTCACTGACTCGCGTTACGTCGTCGAGACTATGAGCGGCCGCTTTCGTCGCAAGACAAATCACGACTGGTGGGCGCGGCTCGACAAGGCGGCCGCCAACCATCAGATCACCTGGGAGTGGACGCGCGGGCACAGCGGACACCTGGTTCAGGAAGCTGCCGATAAAGCGGCGCGAAAAATAGCGGCGCTCGGTCGTGTCGATGAAGGGGTGCTGCAGACGGCGATCGATAAAGTAGGGACTGGCGACACGCTCGCCGCCGTCGAAGCCGAAGAAGTGTGAAGCATGGATGATTCGCCTTTGCGGCAGCGGCCCAACTTTTTCAGCGGCAGACTTCTGACTGCGGACGACCTCGCGCAGGAACAGCAGTATCTGCTCGATAAGTTTAAGCGACATAACCGCACACTGCATGGGTTTGGCATTGTTTCCGGATTGAAGGTGACAGCGCGCGCGGATCAGGTCCACATTGCGCCCGGCGTCGCTCTCGACTGCGAAGGCAACGAGCTCATCGTAAGCTGCGCGCAATCAATCGTTGCGCCTGCCACGACGGGAAATCGCGTTGCTTATTTGCAACTCCGTTTCGTTGAAAAGGCTCTGGCAAATTCGCCTAAGGGTGAAGCGCAGCAGATTGCCGAAGATGTTGAGTTCTCGCTGACGGCCGAAAATCTCAATCGCGGTCACCGTCATGTGCGCGCTTGCTGGCTGGCGTGCGGAAACGCTCACCCACTGACGATCGCCAAACTGAAACTCACGACGAACGCGTGGCGCGTCGAGCGCGGTTATCGCCCGCCAATGGTCCGGTAGCCTCGAGTTTGGAGTACCGCCTTTAGGCGGGTTTCTCTTGGCGACTGAAAGCCCGCCTGAAGGCGGTACTCCAAACCCGAATTAGCTTTCGGCCGCTATGATCCTTATAATTCTGCACTTCATTTTGCCAGAAGCTCCCCGATCATACTCTCGCCAGTATTTGTGAGAATGATGTAAGAATGCCCAGACGCATGGCCGTTCCTCGCTCAAAAGCTGTTTCGAATTCCGTCGCACGCGCCCGCTGGCAGGTCGTTGGTGCGTTCACCTTGTTCTGTTTGGTCTTATCGTTTAGCTCTCTCAGCGTGGCGCAACAACCGCAGCCCACCGGCTGGGAATGGCAGAACCCGAAGCCCCAGGGAAACACGATCAATTCGGTCAGATTCGCGGCGGACAAGAAGCACGGCTGGGCAGTTGGCAGCAACGGCGCGATCCTGCGGACCAGCGACGGCGGTTTCGAATGGCATCCGCAGCTCTCTAGCGCTGACACTACACTCTACGGTCTATACGTGGTGAACAAGTCGCGCGCGATAATCTCCGGCGCGCGTGGTTTGATAATGACGACGGCGAACAGCGGCAGTAAGTGGACCGTTCACCCGACCGGCACGAAAGACCATTTGTTCAGTGTGACGTTTGCTCCCGGCAATCAATTGTTTGGTTGGGCGTGCGGCACCTTCGGTGCACTCATCGCAACTACTGATGGCGGCGTCACCTGGAAGCCTCAAGCAACCCACACCACTTCGCATTTGTTCTCGATCGCATTTTTTGATGCCACCAACGGTATCGCTGTCGGCTCGCACGGGACCCTGCTTGTTACGAACAACGGCGGCGCTGATTGGAAGGCGCACGGTGGCTTCGGCAACGCCTTGCTGACCGGGGTTTCATTTGTAACTGCCAGGCGCGCAATCGTCGTCGGTTACAAAGGAACAATCCTCGAAACAGATGATGGCGGCACAACCTGGCGACGACTTGATGCCCTCGTCACCACCGATCTGCTGGCCGTTTTTTTCACTGACGAATTGCACGGCTGGGCCGCAGGCGACGGCGGCGCTGTCTTGACTACCGCCGATGGCGGCACGATCTGGTTGCCGGTCAACGTCCGCACGAACCCCAAACTGACAACGCTATTTTTTGTCGACGAAAACCTGGGTTGGGCCGCTGGCGCCGATGGGCTGGTGGTCCGAACGGACGATGGCGGGTTGTCGTGGCGGCGGCTCACTGAAGGCGGACGCGAAGACCTGTCTCACATTTTCTTTTTGGATAACTCTCACGGTTGGGCGGTCGGGGCGCGCGGAAAAATTCTCTTTACCAGTTCCGGTGGAAAGACCTGGACGGTCCGTCCCTCAGGCACTAATAACCGGCTCAACGCGATAGCGTTCGTAAGTCAACGGGTGGGTTTTGCAGTAGGCGACGGCGGCACGATCCTGCGTTCGACGACCAGTGGCGTCACCTGGGAACCCATCGTTGTCGAAGCAAAAGAAGATCTTTTCAGCGTTCATTTCGTCACGCCCGAACAGGGCTGGGCGGTGGGCGCGCGCGGAGTCGTCCTGCACACCAAAGACGGCGGCGATACCTGGCAGTTTCAAAAAACGAATACGTTCAACTGGCTGGAAGACGTAAAGTTCACTGATCCGCAGCACGGCATCGCGGTCGGCTCAAACGGCACGATTCTGCGCACCGAAGACGCCGGGGAAACATGGAAACGCGTCGATCAAAACTTGCGTGAATGGCTTTACGGGTTGGACTTCGCCGACGCGCAACGTGGTTACATTGTCGGCGGCAAAGGAATTATTCTGCGCACGGATGACGGCGGCGCGACCTGGAAAGACGTGGAAAGCGGCATGAGCACCAACTTCTTTGCGGTGGCCGTGGGCGGGCGGGACAATGTCGTCGTAACGGGCGAACAGGGCCGCATAATTCACAGCGACGATGGCGGAGTGACGTGGGAAGTTCAGCCAACCATTACCAGCTCGCCGCTTTTTTCTATCGTCTATCACGGCGGTTATAACCTGTGGGTCGCTGGCCGCGGCGGAGCAATTCTGCGTCGGACGGATCCGCTTGCCACTGTAAGTATCCCAACTCCGAAACTGCCTCCGGGTTTGAGAACCAGCCCGCCCAAGCTACAGAACGCGAAGAATCCGGACGACGACGACATCCCCCGCGCGATCCCTCCCGACAAAAAACCACTCCGACCAAACTAGCGCAATGAGGTCAGTACCACCACGCGGTAGCGGGTGGGTCACCGGATTGCCAGTTGTCGATTGCGGATTTCAGATTGATGTGTAGCCCAGGGCCAATTGGCAATCGGCAATTGCAAATCGGCAATCCGGTAACACCCGCTACCGCGTGGTGGAAACCGCATTGCGGTCCCGTAAAAGATATGATTCGAAGATTATGGGTCGCTTCGCACCAGTACACTGTTGAGGCCGAAGTGTTTTGGAGATTGCAGGTCATGTCGCTCTCATAGTGCGATCCTTCGCCACAGGAGGCAGGAATATGGGCACAACTTTGTGTAGTACACGTTGCTTGACTCAAACTCTGTGAACAAAAGAGGATTGCACACTGCGTTCCGCCTCCATTACTAACGAACGTCTCGCAGCGGTTCGAGCCAAGACAAGCAAAGCCTTGCGCCGGCCCTTTTTCAGCATCATTGCAGTCGCAAAAAGCAGCAGTAGGAGCAACGAAAAGACAGACGTGTAATGAAGAACCTTCTGCATCTTTATTCGGCACTTCTAAATGTTTCGGCAAATTGACGGAGCTCGAAATCCAACCTACCTTTTGAATGCGCTCGTTTAAGCGATTGTGCCATTGCCTTACAACCGAAACGGAACCCTGCCTTCCACTCACTGGAACGGGTGCTTGGGGGTTCAATGTTTGTCTCACCATTGTCAATCGCAACGAGAACATCACCGGGAGTGCTCCGATCGAGAATTTTAAGAAGGCGCTTGCTTAGTATGTAAGCGGCGGCACGTTGTCCTGCTGAGCGCTCAGCAGACCGGCCAAGATCTCGGCCCCACTTTGTGCCGTCTGAAAACTCTACATAGTCCACAATGACGATTACCTGCCGAGCTTCGGTGCTCGAGCTTGCTCCAACAACGTCAAACGTGGTGGTTGTTTGGTTAGGCTGCAAGACTGCATTGTTACTCGCGTCAAAGCTCGTAAACATCACTTGCCCAGGCCCATCATTGTTCGCGTCTGATGTTTGCCGGATTGCGTAGGCCCTGATTGTCTTCTGTGAGACGTTAACCAGATCCATGGCAATCTCGAGGTTTTGGCCGTCCCAGGAAACTGTTCTTAGTTCTGAAATCGCGAGCGGAGCGTCGGGGACCCTGTTACTCTGGACTGAGGGCATATTCTTTTGGGGTGATGGTGACACCTGCTCGCTCATTTTCAGCACTGCCGTGTTGGGGGCACTGCCTGAAAGGATCGCAACGCAAAAAGTTAATACTGCCAGCGCCACAAATCTCGTTAGCAGTTGTTGTTTCAAAAGATTCATTGACGCCTCCCTTGATCAGCCTCAGTGAGTAAATTTGTCCGGCACGGTTATTTCGCGTTAGTTAAGACTTCCCTCTCCTGTTCGGACTGTAGTTTCCCTATCCAGCCATTGAGCACGCTTCCATCACTACTAACAAAAAGGGTGAGCCGTCGCGATGCTAAGGTCGGGGTGAAATGCATAGTCGACCGTTGAGTAAAGCGAAGTCGACCACCACGCTGGTGAAGAGTTTGAACCGCATGCTTTCACCTCCAAAATTCAGCTATTTAGAAAGTGTTTTCAAGCTTCTGAATCGGAAACGGGCAGGAGCGGGACTCGTGAAGGAGTGAGGCTCTTGCTGCCGAACTGAATCTTACAGACTGAACCTATGCCTGAAGAATTCGACTGTCAAGGATTCTTGCGTTAATAAGGTTCTTAAGTTTTCATCACAGTACCAGGGGTAAAGTTGCCGCGTTTGTAAGGCTCAGAGTTCTGCGAATCTTCGTTGGTAATACTTCAACCGCTCAACTAAGCCATCCTTATAGGTGCGATTTCGATCCAGTTTTTTCTTCTCTTTAAGACCCTGTAAGTCCTTTGAGAGTAGGAGTCTTGCAAGATCCTGCCCCCCCTTTCTGGCAGATGACGGGGCGGTTCGTTCGCTTTTGTTATTGACTTGCAAAAGTTCAGTTTCCAGTGACTCAAGGTTATCTTCAGACTCGACCGACGAAGAGTTCGCCGCACGAACTAAAGCAGGCAAGAAGTTACCGATCTGTTCCTTCATCCCCAGGGCAGTATCTTCCAACTTAGATATCTCTGCCGGATCACCTTCTCCACCACCGCCACCAAAAGTCAATGCTAGTATCGTTAACGGACCCACGCCCGAACGATTTCTTGCCATCGCCGATTCGAAGCTGCTCGCAGAAAATTTCTGAACTGTCGTCCCGCCGGCTGGTATGCCCCCGAGCGGCATCATCTGTCCTTCTCCAATGCCCAACGTATAAAACGTAATCACGCGTGAAGATGCGTTTGAGAATGTTACCTGCACAATTCCGTCGCCACTCAGGGTAATATCGGTAACCGTTATAGATTTCGTCTTGTTTATTACGGTAGGGACTGCTTGCTCGGTCGCCTGTGACCTTAAATAGGTTCTGGAAGCTAGACGGCTGGCGCTTCCCACCATTAGCAACAACGCTAGAATAGCTAATGAGGTCAAGGCCATATACTTCGGTGGCCAATCGCTTAACTTCATAAAACCTCCGTCATTCGTGCTGTAATAGAACCTTCCGTCAGCTATCTGTGCTAAAGCCGGCTCAAAATAATCTCATAGTGGTGCTTCAATCTGAGTAATTCTTCGCGAACATCTTCCGCGCTCTCGACGTTCTTAAAATCCCCAAAAACGTTTTGTTTGGCATTCTCGAGAGCGTTTCGGGCTTCTTCAGAAAGAGACGTCCATTGCCTGGCGGGTTGAAGTTTTCTCAGGGCCGTGAGGCTGTCAGCTTCGGGAGCGTTTAAGTCAATCACAATTTGGGATTTCAACTGACTGACTTTAAGGCTCGCCGACGGCTTAAGGTAATCATTCAATAGGTGCAGCGCTCGTTCAATCTGGATTCTTCCAGCCAAGTGCTGATCCTTAATTTCCTCCAATATTGCCGCGTTACCATCACCGTTACCGTCCGCCAAAATTGCGGCGCTGATATTGACTGGTTTTATCGAGTTCGAAATAGGGATTCTTACCTCGTAGGTCGTGTTGGGCACAATCCCGGCCGACTCAAATCCCGACCAGACAAAATCTTCGGTGAACTGAAAGTCGCCGATAGAAACTGCATACGCCATTATGTTCCTGGCGTAGTCGTTCCTTAACGCAAGATAAAGTTCTCCACCGTTGCGAACAGCGCTAACGACCGTCAATCTCTGTGTGTGATTGATAACGGGTGGATTTTGCTTTGCAGCTTGTTCAGCCTGCTGGGAATGCGAACCGGCGATGATGAAAACGGCAATGAGCAGTAGCAATCCAACTAGCGTAACGATGCGAGGGGCTGACATGGTGACCTGCCTTCCCTTGTTGAGAGTAAAAAGCCGAACTTGAGGGTGACGTTACCGGCTATACAGGTGTTGAACCGATTGAAACGGTTGTCAGCTTACTCCCAGAACCACTCAGATTCAATGTTCGCTTGCTATCAGTTTCGCTGCGACTGACAAAGCTTCCTGATAAATCTTGTCGTTACAAAGAATCTCCATCTCGCGACTCAACAACTGCGCAGTGCTGCGGTTTCTAACGGGCAACACGCGACCACGTTGAACGTGTTCGCCAAGTTTTTTACTCGATACCTCTAAATCGAGCCCACCGCTTGAGGTTCAGAGGGGGTTTCCTACTTTCTTATTCTTATTGTTGTTGTCTTAAGAGGTCGGCTACATCCTTTGCGCCTTTCGTCTGAAAAGTCTTAAGTAGAAAAAGTCTGTATCTATCTGCTCCTAGCGTTTGGTCTAGATTTAACTTGAGTTGTTCGGGAATCGCACGTTGCTGCATTAAGGGCAGTGTCATCGCCAGTACTTTCCCGTTGTGCAAATAGTTCTGGCCCAGCCAAGCTTTATATTTGCGGACCCCGTCGCGCATGAAATGGATCTTTTTTTGCCCTTCTCCAGTCGAACTGAAGGAAGTGTTATCGTCGAACAAGATGTAATCGACTCGTAACGTAATCTGTTTGATTATTACATCCCCGTCAAAACTAATCGGCCCGCCGGACTCCATCAACATCTGAGTCCGCGGTTCAAATAGCGTCGCTCTGCTAAGGTCGGGGTGAAATGCATAGTCGACCGTTGAGTAAAGCGAAGTCGTGTAACTTGTACCCGCTTCTTCATAGGTGATTTTTTTGCTCACAGCTAAGGCAGTTATCGCTTTAGCTGAATTATTTCTCACCGTATACGTAAATTCTTCAATTTGATTCGGCGTGCTCGCAGAGACAACGGGCTGTAGAATTTCGAGCGGTATGGAACCGTTTATCACGGGAAGCTGATTAATTACGACGTCTATCGCGGTTGGCCCACGAGACTGACTTGGGATATGACTTCGATGCCAAGCAGTGCTGCCCACGGCAACCAATACGATCAGCACCACGCTGGTGAAGAGTTTGAAACGCATGCATTCACCTCCTAACCTCAGCTATTTAGAAAGTGTTTTCAAGCTTCTCAATCGGAAACGGGCACGAGCGGACTCGTGAAGGAGTGAGGTGCTGCCGAACTGAATGTTACAGACGGAACCTACGCCCAGTGAATTCCACTGTCAAGAATTGCGTGTCTCTAAATATCCAGCCCACCGCTTGAGGCTAATAGGTCCGGTGATCTGCCTCGCAACTTTTGAACAGAAAGAATCAAAGCTTCCAGCCGTTCTCGCGCATCTCGTTCTGTACGAGAACGAGACTTCTTGCAGGATGTGAGAGGCTCATGTGCAGTGGAAACCTTTCCGCATCTTTATTGCGCATTTTTGAATGTTTCGGCAAATTGACCCAGTTCGAAATTCAATTGACCTTTTGAGTGCGCTCGTTTAAGCGATTGCGCGAGAATCGGCGTGAGGGGGTTGATCATCAATGAACGATACAGACGGAGTTGGCCAAGCTGCGGACTACAAATCGTTACTCTATTCGATTAAGCTCGCCGCCACCTCTAACGACTGCTGATAGATCTTGTCGTTACAGAGAATCTCCATCTCCCGACTCAACAACTGAGCGGTGCTGCGATTTCTAACGGGCAACACGCGACCGCGTTGAATCTCTTCGCCAAGCAGTGCGTCTGCAACCAGGTGTAGATTGTTATCGCTGCGCGCGACGCGGAAAGAACAGCCGCCACCCGAAAACAATTCGGCGCGCACCAGTCGTCCGGGTTTATGCTCACCGGGTTCAACTCGATTCAGTGTGACGATAACCGGCCGCGCATTGCCGATTGCGCAATCGAACGTGCAGGTAAGTGAAGGCGTCTCGCGCGCGATCGCATTCTCTTTCGCAAGGGTCCAACCCAGACGGCTGCCTAACCAACCGGCGAGCAGTAACGCTTGTGGCGCCACTCGCTCGGTATCGAATGCCGGCGCGACGTAATCAATTTCCACGCGCTCAATCTGATCGAGCTGCTGCCGATAAGTTGGCACGTCGTAGAAATCCGCCAATAGCCCGCGCCAAAATGTAAGTCGAGCCCAGTTTAAATCGCTGATGCCGACGTGATCGTATTTGGGCCCGTTGTAAATTTTGTTTACCTCGAGCAGATCGAGGTCCGCGTGCGCGAATTCTACTGAGTCGACAATCAGTCGATCAGTTGCGCGCAGCAGGGTGTCTAAAACTTTGTCGTCAACGCGAGGCGAGTTTCGCCACCACAAAAAGGTCGATAGATCCGGGACGAGCAACGGCAACGCGGCACTCGGCAGTTCCGAGACAAACTTACCGAACGCCATCAAAGTAATCTCTTCGCAGCTCAAGCGCTTGCCGCCGCTGCGCTTGTCCGTTTGGCAAAGGGACTCAACGGACATCTCGATGTCCTGATCCTTTGCATCGCGAACGCCAAGCATGGTGAGAACACGACTAGGGTGAACCGCAGTCAACTCTGCCAACAAGGCGCGCACGTCGTTGAAGGCTTCTTCGGCGGCGGCAAACACCAGCAGGTTCGCCACCCGCGCGCGCAGCACCGCGTGATCCGTCTGAGTATCCGGAGAATCTTTCGGATCATTCGCAGTCTCGGCCCACAGCTGAGCGAGTTCACGTTCAACAACCGCGACGTCCAAAGTTTTTCCTAATTGGATTTGCATCGAATTTTGAACTTTGAGCTTTGTACTTTGGTCTTGGGACTTAGATCTTTGATCTTTGTGCTTTGTACTTTGATCTTTGGTCTTTGGTCTTGGTCTTCGGTTCCCCTTTACCCTTTTCCCCTGTTCCCCCTCTTTTTTAAAGTTTCCGCCACGCCCGCCCATCACGTTCAATCAACTGAATCGACTCCTCCGGTCCCCACGACCCGGCTTCATAATTCGGAAAGTCCGTCGCCGGTTTCTTCCATGCTTCAAGAATTGGCGTGACGATCTCCCAACCGCGCTCAACCATATCGCGCCGCGCATACAGCGTTGAGTCGCCGAGCATGCAGTCAAGCAACAATCGTTCATACGCCTCTGGAGCTTTAACGCCAAACGACGAGCCATAGCGAAAATCCATGTTAACCGAACGAATGCGCAACGCCTGTCCCGGGAGCTTCGCGCCAAAGCGCAGACTGATGCCCTCGTTTGGCTGAATGCGAATCACGAGCACGTTCGGTTGTAGTGGCGCATCTGATTCGTTGAATAGACGCTGCGGCACTTCCTTAAACTGAATGGCGATTTCGGTAACCTGTTTCTGCAGCCGCTTGCCGGAGCGCAGATAAAACGGTACGCCTGCCCAACGCCAGTTGTCGAAATATAGTTTGAGCGCCGCGAAAGTTTCGGTCGAAGAGTTTGGATCGACTCCGGGTTCCTGCGCATAACCCGGAACTGTGTCGCCAAGTACGGTGCCTGGCCCATACTGCCCGCGCACCGCTAGCTCGTCGATCGCATCAGCGGGGAGTGTGCGCACAGACTGCATCGCCTTGATCTTTTCGTCGCGCACGCCATTTGCCGACAGCGATGCCGGAGGCTCCATCGCAATCAACGACGTCACCTGAAACACGTGGTTCTGAATCATATCGCGCAGGGCGCCGGCCGTTTCGTAGTAACCCCCGCGGCCTTCCACACCGAGCGTTTCCGCGTTTGTGATCTGAATGTGATCGATGTACTGGCGATTCCAGAGCGGTTCGAAAATGCTGTTAGCGAAACGAAACACCAGCAGGTTTTGCACCGTCTCTTTTCCGAGATAGTGATCGATGCGATATACCTGCCGCTCCTCGAAAACTTCCGCCAGCTCGCGATTGAGTGCACGTGCACTCTCGAGGTCGTGGCCAAAAGGCTTCTCGACGATGATGCGCGTCCAGCTGTTGCCGCTATTGCCCTGATTCGTCGACGGGGTTTGCGGAGTTGCTAGCCCCGCGTCACCCAGTTGCTTTGCGACCACGCCAAAGAAGTCTGGTGCGGTGGCTAGGTAAAAAAGCCTGTTGCCGTGCGTGTCGTATTCCTTATCGATCTCGGCGAGTTTGGTTTTGAGTTGCTGGTAAAGCTGCGGGTCTTTGAATTCGCCGCCGATATAGAAAATGCGTTTAGCAAAACTCTGCCAGGCAGCATCGTCAAGCGTCTCATCGTCGCCAAACTCGGTGAGCGCGGCTTTCATCAGCTCGCGAAATTCTTCATCGCTGTGTGGCTGGCGCGCAGTGCCGAGAATTGCAAATTCGCTGGGCACAAGCCGTTGTTGGGCGAGACGAAAAAGTGCGGGCAGAAGTTTGCGACGCGTCAGATCGCCGGTGGCGCCAAAGATGACGACGCAACACGGCGGCGCGGTCGGTTCAATACGCATACCGGCGCGCAGCGGATTTTCACCGCTGGCAGCTGCCGGTTGCGCAATTTTTTGTGGTTCGTTAGTAGCGATGCGGCAAGGATACCACTGACGGGTTATACGCGCACCGGATGATCTTTCGCGTAAGAGTAGGCGGTGTAGGCGGCGATGACGTGACAGATCCAACCGAGCGTGCCGCCGGAGCCAATCCAGAAGCCGGGCGTGATGATGAGCCAGAGAATGCCGGCGAGTATGCGGCCGTTATAAAGCTGGCCCACGCCCGGAATAATGAAACTTAGAAGTCCTGCTGTAAATGGATCGCGCATCGTCTGTCGCCCCCCTTCGGTGAATTGCGCAATCCCATACGACGCCCGGCGGAAAATTGTTCGCGTCAGTTTGCCATCGTGTGTACGCGGCTAAGGCGGCCGTGCCAGCGAGAAGGTAGCCAGACGTGTAACGTCTGGATCAGGCCGATTCCAGCCGAAGCGTATTGAAGGAGCGCACAGACGTCTACGCGCATCACCGTTGAACGACTACGTTATCGCTTCCGCTTCAGAGGTTTCACGTCCGACTATCGCTTGACGCGCCGATCCAGCGCGGCAGCCACACCTCTTCCTAGCCGCCGAGAGGCCGCTTTCAAAATAAGACTTATGGGAAACCTAGCTGGAAAATAGAGACACGATAACTACCCAAAGCGGCTGAGTAATAAAGCGGTCACTCAAAGCGGTCGCTATCGTGTTGCCTACTCTAAAAAGCCAAAAAGGTTATTGGGGAAACCAACTGCACTAAGACCTCAGATAGTTGGTCTCCAACATCACCAACCGGCACCGGCTGAATGTTAGCCGACGCGAAGTCGCCAATTGGCGTTGGTGGTGATGGCGCGGGTGCACCACTAGTGGGTATCTCACCAGCCATAGTTGGAACGAAAAGAACGCAACTCAAGGCCACGATTGTCAAAAATCGTTTCATTTCACGTGTCTCCTTTGGAAGTTGAGGATGCAAGAATTCTTACATCGGAAAATAATAGAGCAACTTCCACTGGTTCTTGCAAGCTACCGGTCAGACGAGTAGTATTCGCGGGTCTTCGCAAGCTTTCTTACACTCACTTCGAAAGGGCTATCTGCTATGAAGATAACCTCACGGAAACTGAACATCTCGCACTTGACGGCTAACGAGGAAGCTCTCGTTCGTTCGGAGATGGCACTTGAGATTAAGGATAAGAGTGACTATGCAGGCGCCCTAGCAGTGATGCGCCCTATCTGGAAAGGAGTTGGGGAATATCCCCAGGTTCAGGAACTCTATCCATCAACTGCCGCTGAAGTATTGCTATGCGCTGGAATCTTGACGGGGTGGGCTGGCAGCAAGGAAGGTACGGAAAACGCCCAAGAGATCGCGAAAAACCTCATTAGTGAGAGTATTACGTTCTATGAGTCCATGGGTGACAGTAGAAAGGTAGCCGCGGCTCGAGCAGAAATCGCATATTGCTACTGGCGAGAAGGCGCTTACAATGAAGCGCGAATAATGCTGACTGAAGCCCTTCAGAAGCTCTCAGCCGGAGGCCCTACAACAGCCAGAGCATTGTTGAAGTTAGCTACAGTCGAATGGTCGTCAGGGCGATATAACGCGGCATTAGAATTACTGACAACTCATGCTAGCGTTTTTGAGAAGGTGACCAATCACACTATCAAGGGGAACTATCATAATGAACTCGCAATCGTACTGCGAAATCTTGGTACCGCTGATAAGAAAGAGCGATATTTCAAACGGGCTCTAACCGAATATGGCTTGGCAGACCGTCACTTCAAATTAGCCCGCAACGTAGTTTTTCGTGCTGATGTGAAGAACAACCTCGGATTCTTGCTGTTCAAAACGGGTCGGTTCAAGGAGGCTCACGGCCAATTAGAACAAGCCCGACGTCTTACGTCGAGCGTTAGAGACAGAGTAGGAATTGCTCAAATCGATGATACTCGGGCGCAAGCGTTTATCGCCGAGAAAAAATTCAAAGAGGCTGAGGCAGTCGCGCGCAATGCAGTTCGCATTCTCGAAAAAAGTGGTCATCAATGTCTATTAGCGGACGCCTTGGTGACGCAGGGCATTGCTCTGGTACGGTTGAAGCGAACCGAACCGGCTCAGTTCACGTTTCAAAAAGCTATCGAAGTCGCGCACCAGGTGGGCGCTCTGAACAAGGCCGGCATCGCCGCCTTAACGATGATCGAGGAACTCGATGAGCTCGCGCCTGACGCGCTTTACGCCGCTTACGATCGCGCCAGCGAATGGTTGGCGAAATCGCAAAGCCAGGACCTGCTGCTGCGTTTGAACGCAGCGGCGAGAAAAGTTTTCGCTTCGTTGCGTGAACACCGAAACGACAGCGGGGCGACCATGGTGGCGGATCCGATCGAAGCGATCCTCAATAAACCTTGCGATTTGCAAAGTGAGATCTTGAAATTTGAGGGCAGCGTTATCAAACGTGCACTCGCGAAAGCGAATGGCAGCCTGACGCGGGCCGCCGCGCTGCTGTCGATGAGCTACCAGGCACTCGCTTACATTCTTGAATCACGACAGAAAGATCTTTTAAACGAGCGCACGCCTATTCGGCGGCGCTCCCGCAGAGATACGGCGACCGCTTCCGCGGAAGCCGAACAATCTTGATGGCCGCAGGAGCACGAAAAGCGGCGTGCTCCTCGGTCCGCGACCACTTTTGTTTCGACGGGAACCAAATGGTCGCGAAGGTGCCGCGTCATAGGGTGAACGCGGCACATAAGAGACCGGCACATGGCGCCCATGGTGCCGGTCTCGATTTCTTACCAAACATGATGCTAATCGTGATTGCGAATATGCCGTCTGCCATCAACTCAATCGTGAATCACAACGCGAGTCGACCCGGTCGCTACCGCTCCCGGTTCTGAATTCGTCGACCCACGGAACCACGAATGTCGCGACGCACAAAGTCAGAACCCGGAGCGGTAGCGACGGGGTTACTACGCCAAGCTCAACCGTCAAGCTTTGTCGTGATTCCCAAACAATACGAAAGATTACTTTGCAGGATCGACGCGTTTCACATCGGCGATCTCGCCGCGAAACGTTTTGAGCATTTGCTGGACGGTGGGATCTTTTTCAGCGCGCTCACGCAGGCTCTGCTTCTCACGCCGCTCGTTCTCTTCTTTTGAGGGCGGCGCATCCCCCACTTGAGCATCGCCAACCACAAACCGCACGCCGAAATCGCGATCGGTTAGCTCGCGACAAACCTCGCGCAGAATTTTCACGTTGTCGCTTTTCGCGAGCGTATCGCGCAGGTGACGCGCGTCCGGCGCAAACTCGAGACACAATTCATTCCCTTCAAGTCGCGCATTCGTCGCGCCTTCGAGCGCCGTCACCAGCAGCATCTTGCGTCGTTTGCCGAGCGCCTCTTTGATCTGATCAATTTCGGAAAGCGGCCCGTCAGCTTCAACAGTCGTCGCAGACTGATCGATCATGCTGGTCGTAGTTGGGCTGGGCTCGCGTGCGGTCTGCGTTGCGGTCGCCGCATAAGCTCCAGGCGGCGCTTCCGTCATTTCCCACGGCGCTGAGGCACTCGCCGCACGCGACGCGGGCGCCGTGTTTCGCGACGATGCTGCGCTGCTCGGCCTGGTCGTAGTCGTAGCCGCAGCCGCCGGTGTTGCCGCTGCGCGCTGACCGCCTGGCGTTCCGCTACCAATCCCCGAAGGCTTACCGCTGCGCATTGATTCTTCAAGCGCCATTAGTCGTGCCAGCAACTGGCTAATTGGCTCGAGTCGCCGCATCTCCATCAGTTTCACGAGCCCAATCTCGAGCTGGTAACGCGGATGCGCGGCAGTTTTCAAAAGCGTTTCCGTTTCCGCGAGCGAATGAAAGAAGCGCACCAGGTCGGCTTCCGAAAACATGTCCGCCTGCCGCTTCAGTTCGGCAGGTTCACAGGTGGCAGCTTCCAGCAGTTCTTCACTCCCCGAAACTTTTGTCACCAGCAGATCGCGAAAGTGCGCCAGCAGATCGCGGCAAAAGTTTCTCAGGTCGTGACCGCGCATCACGACGTCGTCAACTACCGCGAGCGCCTCGGCGGGCTGGTGGTTCGCGATGCCATTAACCACGCGCACGAGCGTGTCTGCTCCGGCGACGCCGAGCGCCAGCTCCACGTCTTCCTTCTTGATCGCGGCGCCCGCAAAACTAATCACCTGATCGAAGGCCGACTGCGCATCACGCATCGAGCCCTCACCGGAACGCGCAATCTCGCGCAACGCATCATCGGGAACAGAAACATTTTCCGCTGCCGCGATCAAACGCAACCGATCGAAAATCCTGGCGGTGGCAATCGTGCGAAACTCAAACTGCTGGCAGCGCGACAGAATTGTCTCCGGCACCTTATGTTGCTCGGTCGTCGCCATGATGAAGACCACACGCTCGGGCGGCTCTTCAATCGTCTTCAAAAGCGCGTTGAAGGAACTGGTCGAAAGCATATGTACTTCGTCGATCACGAAGATCTTGTAGCGATCGCGCGCGGGTGCGAAGCCAATTGAACCGATGATTGTTTCACGAACGTTGTCGATGCCGGTGTGCGAGGCGGCGTCGATCTCCTGCACGTCGATCGACCGGCTTTCAGAGATTTCACGACACGATGGACACGCATCAGGGTCGTCAGTGCGACAGGGCGTTGCAGTTGGCCCCTGTGACTTGTGACAGTTCAGCGCTTTCGCGAGCAGACGCGCGGTCGTAGTTTTACCGACGCCGCGCGCGCCGGAAAACAGATACGCGTGATGCAAACGCTGGTGCTCGATAGCATTGCGCAGCGTGCGCGTGATCGGTTCCTGTCCGGTGACTTCGTCGAAAGTTTGCGGCCGCCACTTGCGGGCAATTACCTGGTAAGCCATAGAAGAAAGGATGAGGGATGAAGGATGAAGGATGACGGATAGCGACGGCATTGCCGTTTCATCCTTCATCCTTCCGCCTTCATCCTTCGAATTGGCCAGACTCCGGACTTACCCGCAACACACGCGCGCGTGGCTACCGTTGCTCCGTTCCCGGCCTGGCGGGGTTCACCGGCGCAGCGTTGTGCGGAGCCCGAAGTCTGATAAGTTTTCAAACGATGTGATTCTTAATTGCCGGATGAAGATTGTCAAATATGGAGCGGAACGACCGTCACTGTTTGAGCAGTGGTTGGTGGTATGGCTTCTTTGCCATTAACAACGCCAACTGTTGGCGCGATTGCGCTCCTGAATTTTTAACGAACTCGGGAAACAATAATGCCTTGTTTTCCCACTTTGTGGCTTCTTCGAAATTCCCTGCTTAGGTATATGGCCTGAGGTCTTCGGCATTGTCCATTTGCGATTGCCGGTTTGATTCTATCGCCTAACGAGCAATCGACAATCGGCAATCGCAAATCGATTTTAAGAGACCCACCCACTACCGCGAGGGGTACTGACTTCATGCCACCACCGCAACCCTGCAACTGGATGAGTAAGTACTAAATCTCTGTCTTGCGATGCGCGAGCATGCGCAACAGTCCATTGATCGCCAGGTGGAGCATGACGTAAGCGATTATCGCCACCACGATTGGCAACAACAGCGTATGACCCTGGTCGGTCGCGGGACTGGCAACGATGCCTCTGAACGGCGCGTAAAACGGGTTCGTCACGGTCACGATGAATTGCACAAAGCCGGCGGTGCTGCGCGCGGCCATCAGCGCGAGCAGAAACCTCATGAACAGCAACGCGTAGATCACGTAGAAGATGTAATCGACCACCTGCGAGATGCGCGCGGCGCCGCGTCCGCGTTCCACTTCGCGTTCCGTATCGATTACTTCGTTGACTGCCTTCGCGCGAAACTCACCGGCCACGTCGCGTATCTTTGCCGACTCTCCCGCCACCGGCGCTTGTGCCTGGTCAGCAATCTCCGCCTGCACTTCGCCTTCGACGTTTGCCTTCACCGCCTCGTGTTGCACCGAGCGCCGTGCTTCGTCAGCCGCTAACTTGTCATCCATAAAATGCTCCTGTTTGAAGTTTGGAGTACCGCCTGTAGGCGGGCTTTAGAACCAGGAAGAAACTACCTGCCTAAAGGGGGTACTCAAACATTTGAGGGTTGCGGGGGCGAACGAAGAGTAATGCTATGTGCCGTTAAATCCGGTCCGCATTCGTCTCAAGTAGGCGCCGGGAAACTTTCCGCTCGCCTTCACAGCGGCGAGCACACGATTGGATTCGGCGAGGGTTGTGCCGGCGTAAACGGCCATTATCCGGTGCTTGTCGCTGATGTTCGAATAAAACAAGTAGGGGGCTTCAACGCAGCGGGAAGTGAACACCTTATGATCGGGGAACACAGTCTGCGCGGCGAGTCGTTCGGTCTCAGGAACAAACGTGTCGCAATCATTATCGCCGACGGCCACACTCTTCAGTATCACGACATAAAACAACTCGGTATCGAAGATGACGGAATTCTTAGGTACACGAAACGGCAGATCATAAGGTTGAAACTCCACGCTTGTCCGGCAACGCAGCTGCGGGTTCCCACAAATCGCCGACGCTTTGGCGCGGCGCGGCTGCGCATGTGATTGGGCGACTACAGATCCAGTTAGCAGGGGAACGATTAGCATTGCCAGAGGAAGCCGTAGTCGTTTCAGTTCAACCATCGCACCTCAATTTACAGACGGCGGTTCTTAAATCCGCAATCCGAATTTCGAAATCCGAAATATTATGGCGGAGAGGGTGGGATTCGAACCCACGGAACGGTTTCCCGCTCACAGCATTTCCAATGCTGCCAATTCAACCACTCTTGCACCTCTCCGGAAAAAGGATGAAGGCGGAAGCATGAAGGATGAATCGAAAACGTTTCCGTCCTTCATCCTTCATCCCTCATCCTTCAGCCTTCAATTCGGGACGGAAGCATAACCGATCTGAACAAGGCTCGTCATGTCATCGAGGGTTAGCGCGAAGCGGGACGACTGAAAATAGCCCGGCACTTCAGTGCTCGGATTAAACGGGAACATTGAATGAGTCCGTGAAACGGACGACTGAAGTACCTCGCTGGTTTCAGTCGTCCGTTTCAAGGACTACGGCTCTTTACGCTCGCTTATCCCAGCACTGAAGGCGCTGGGCTACTATCAGTCGTCGGCTTCGCTGACTTTCTGTCAAACGCCCGATCTTTGTCGGCAAAACCCTGATCCTGGCGTGCAAAGAGTCGATCTTTGTCGACAAAATGTCGATCCTGGCGTGCAAAGGGTCAATCTTGGCGTGCAAAGGGTCGATCTTTCTGTACAAAGTGTCGATCTTTTGGTGCAAAGTGTCGATCTTTCAGTGCAAAGGGTCGATCTTTCAGTGCAAAGAGGCGATCTTTCAGTGCAAAGGGACGATCTTTTGGTGCAAAGTGTCGATCTTCCTGTGCAAAATCGCGATCTCAACGTCCTCAGACCTCGAAATGCTGAGGAAAACTAGCTTTTCTACCCGCAAACCAGTTGACTCTTTAGCGCTCCACGAGCGCTCGTCAGCCAACGCCAAGCTGAACGTCACGTTTGTGATGATGGAATACTTCGGCTATCTCTGGCGCGACGCGGACGCAGGTGGGTTCCAATTCTGGCTCGACAAACTCAACCAGTTCAACGGCAACTTCGAACAGGTGGAAATGGTGAAGGCGTAGAAAGAAAGGATGAAGGATGAGGGATGAAGGATAAATCGAAGACGTGCGGTCGTCTTATTCATCCTTCATCCCTCATCCTTCATCCCTTACGTTCTGGCGGAGAGGGTGGGATTTGAACCCACGGTGGAGTTTCCCCCACTCCGGTTTTCGAGACCGGTGCACTAAGCCACTATGCGACCTCTCCGAAAGCAAGGATGAAGGCGGAAGGATGAAGGATGAATTTGCGTTACCTTCGTAGGATTTCTTAATTCATCCTTCATCCTTCCGCCCTCATCCTTTGTATATTCCGGCGCTGCTGAAAAAACGCCTGCATGATCTCGCGGCATTCCTGTTCCAGCACGCCGCCGGTAACTTCAATTCGATGGTTCAAGAAATCCGTGTCGCAAACGCGGAAGCGCGATTCAACTGCTCCGGCACGTTCATCGAGTGCGCCAAACACCAGGCGCTTCACGCGAGCCTGGATTAACGCCCCGGCGCACATCACACACGGCTCGATCGTGGAATAGACGACCGCGTCAGCCAGGCGATAGTTACCGGCAATCGTTGCGGCTTTTCTTAAAGCAACGATTTCTGCGTGCGCGGTTGGATCACCATCGGTGCGCGTGCGATTTCCGGCAACCGCCAAAACTGTTTCCCCAATCACGATGCAGGTTCCAACCGGCACTTCGCCGCGCTCACGAGCATCATCGGCGGCGAGCAATGCCTCGCGCATCCAACGCGCGTCTGAGTCTCTTTCCAAAACTGCGCTCATGATGGCAACAATTACGTCAAACAGCGGAAAATTGAACTATAGGTGGCGCGCTCAAAAGGTGTCAAGCGAGTGATTTCCTGGGTGGTGCCCTACTTTGAATTCTCTCCGTGCGTTCTTGTGCTCTCTGTGTCTCGGTGGTGAATAAGTAAGCAAAGACTCACCACAGAGGCACAAAGGACACTGAGGTCTCACAGAGAAACTGAAATTAGGTCACTACCATTTCCTGGATAACACTTTGATCTTGCATCGCCAGGAGTGGGCCAGGTGGGGCAGTAGCCCGACCGTCAGGGAGGGCTTGATGGTGGCGAACAAGCCCTCCCTGACGGTCGCGCTACTGCCCCGTGGCACTAACTACGAATGCCTGTCGGCGCGTGCTATATTATTTGCAATCGGGACCAACATTTTTCCTATTCGCTTCTCCCTCCGTCCCGGTCTACAGCATGACCACCGACGCTCAGCCAAAAGGTAACGCATCGCAGTCGACTGACCGCGTGCCGGCTCGTTTGCGCCCCACATCGCCGCCGGAGATTTCAACTTCAGAACGCGGCGGTCACACGCCGGCGGCACACATGCGCCGCATGGCTCCGTCGGAATTCAACACCGCGATGATCCATTTCTATCGCGGCGAAGTGCAGCGTTCAAACACCTGGCGCAACCGGCTCGACACCACCACCAACTGGGCAGTGCTCACGGCCGGCGCCACACTTTCGTTTGTGTTCAGCTCGCAAAGCAATCCGCATTTTGTCATTCCGATCAATTCAATCCTGGTGGCAATTTTTCTGCTGATGGAAGCGCGGCGTTATCGTTATTACGAAATCTGGTCGAGCCGAGTCCGCATTATTGAAACCGGTTACTTCGCGCAGATGCTCGCGCCTGAGAGCGTGCAATTGGACGAAGGCTGGGCCGAACATCTGGCGGCGGATTTGATAACACCACACTTCACCATTACCGAGTGGGAAGCGGTGGGCCGGCGTCTGCGGCGAAATTATCTTTGGATCTTTGCGTTGCTCGCGCTCAGCTGGAATTTGAAAGTCTACCTGCACCCGTTGCCGGCGCGTGACTTCAACGCGTTTATCGATCGCGCAACCGTGGGCATCGTGCCCGGCTGGGCGGTGTTTGTAGTCGGCGTTTTATTTAACGCGGCCATCGCGATCTTCGCGATCGGTACGGTGCGTTTGCGTGAGGCGACCGGAGAGGTTTTGCCGCAGCATGAGTTTTCGTTGCGTCCGTTGAAGACGATGACTCGTTGGACGCGTGCGGCCACCGGCACAGCTCGCACCACGGTGCGCGCCAAACGCGCGCGGCAACGCGTACGCAGCGGCGCGAGCACCGGCGAATTCAGAAAAATAGACATCAGCGAAACACCCGATCGCACGCCGGGCAGAAACACAGAGAAACGAGGCCGCGTCCCGGACGTAACTCAGAAGCTCGAAGTTTGAGCTGGCGCCGGTTCTGCTGTCTCTACTCTAGTTTGTGTTGCTCTGCCTGTAGCTATCTATGCTCGAACTCCAGGGACAACCACTGACGCTCGAACAAATCGTAGCCGTCGCTAGTGGACAGGAAGAAGTTGCGCTTGCCGCCGGCGCCCGCACCCGCGTCGCGGCTGCGCGCGCGGTCGTTGAAAAAATCGTCAGCGAAAATCAAACCGTCTACGGAGTCAACACCGGCTTCGGAAAACTCTCCGATGTCCGCATCGAGCCGGGACAATTACGCGCGCTGCAGCTGAATCTGGTGCGCAGCCATGCGTGCGGCGTCGGTCCAGCCCTTTCAGAGCCCGAAGCGCGGGCGATGTTACTGCTGCGCGCAAACGTGCTCGCGTCAGGATACAGCGGCGCGCGCGCGGTAATCATCGACACGCTCGCGGCCATGCTCGCGCGTGGTGTTACGCCGGTCATACCCGAAAAAGGATCCGTTGGCGCCAGCGGCGATCTGGCGCCGCTCGCTCACCTTGCGCTCGCCGCGATTGGTGAAGGCGAAGCGTTTTACGAGGGCGAGCGTCTGCACGGTCGGGATGCGCTCACGCGCGCCGGTATCGAACCGCTCGAGCTGGAAGTAAAAGAAGGACTGGCGCTGCTGAACGGCACGCAGGCGATGGGCGCGGTTGGCGCACTCGCGTTGCATCGCGCGGAACGCGTTACGCGACTCGCGGATGTTGCAGGCGCCATGTCGCTCGAAGGTTTGAAAGGAACCCCAGTCGCGTTCGACGAACGCATTCACGCAGCGCGGCCTCACGCCGGTCAGGTTGCGGTGGCAAGTCATCTGCGTTCGTTAATGGAAGGGAGCGAGATTCGTCAATCGCATTTGGACAATGATCCGCGCGTGCAGGATGCGTACAGTTTGCGCTGCATGCCGCAGGTCCACGGCGCAGTTCGCGACGCACTCAAACACGCGCGCGGTATTGTTGAAATTGAAACCGGCAGCGCCACCGATAACCCGCTCGTATTTGCTGACGGCGACGTGCTATCCGGCGGAAACTTTCACGGCGCGCCGCTCGCACTCGCGTTCGACTATGCCGCCATCGCCTTAACCGATCTGATCAGCATCAGCGAACGCCGCATCGATCGCGTCGTCAATCCTGATGCGAACGAAGACTTGCCGCCGTTTCTCACGCGTCAGCCGGGAACGTCTTCGGGTTTCATGATGCTGCAGGTGACCGCGGTCGCACTCCTGAGTGAAGCCAAAGTGCTGGCTCACCCGGCGAGCGTTGACAATGTTCCAACCGATGGCGGCAAAGAAGACCACGTCTCGATGGGCATGACGGCCGCCACCAAATTACGCGCGCTGGTAGCGCTGGCGGAATCCGTTACCGCGATAGAGTTGATTGTCGGTGCAGAGGCCCTGGAACATCGCAAGCCGTTATCACCGGGGCCCGGCGTGAAAGCGGCTTACGATCTTGTGCGTTCACACGTGGCGCCGTTAACGGCCGATCGCTCGATGTCGGCAGCGATTGAGTCCGTTGCGGCTGCTATTCGCGCGGGAGAGTTTGATGAGTTTGAGAATCGAAAATAAAGTCGGCGGAGGAAACAACGAAAATGTCGGACGCGTTTGACGAGAGGCGCAGAGGCCTCGAAGAGGAATACTTTCATCGCAAAAATAAGGAAGCGATCGAAAAATTACGACAGAAGATGAAGGTCGCCGAACAGGCAAAGGCGGCTGGCGAATCCTCAATGCGTTGCCCGCGTTGCACCGGCACCCTTGTGGAGACGAAGTTTGAAGGAATCTTTATTGACCGCTGCGACAACTGCAGTGGTATTTGGCTGGACCCGGGTGAATTTGCGGAACTGGCCAAGAAAGATAGCAGCAACTGGTTTGATCGCTGGTGGGGCGGCGAATAGATAACCACGTATGACCGGACCAAGAACAGTTCGCGCCCCGCGTGGGCCGGCGCTCTCCTGCAAGAGTTGGCATCAGGAGGCGGCCCTGCGCTGCCTGATGAACAACCTCGACCCTGAGGTAGCCGAGCGTCCCGACGATCTGATCGTGTACGGCGGTGCAGGCAAGGCTGCGCGTAACTGGGATTCGTTCGAGGCAATCGTTCGTGAGCTGCAAACGATCGAGAACGACGAGACGCTGCTCGTCCAATCCGGAAAACCCGTTGCCGTGTTCCGCACTCATGAGTATGCGCCCCGCGTGCTAATTGCGAATTCGAACCTCGTCGGCGCCTGGGCCAACTGGGAACACTTTCATGAACTCGAACGCAAAGGCCTGATGATGTACGGCCAGATGACGGCCGGCAGTTGGATTTACATCGGCACGCAGGGCATCGTTCAGGGCACCTTCGAAACGTTTGCCGCCATGGCTGATAAACAGTTCGGCGGAAACTTGAACGGCAAGCTGATAGTCTCCGGTGGCATGGGCGGCATGGGCGGCGCTCAGCCCCTCGCGGCAACGCTGAACGGCGCGTTGTTCCTTGGTATCGATGTTGACCCGGCGCGCATTGAGCGTCGCGTGCAAACGGGTTATTGCGATCGCAGCGCTCTCACTCTCGATGAAGCACTCTCGCTGCTGGATGAAGCGCGCGCCCAGGACCGGGCTCTGTCAGTCGGCCTCGTCGGCAACTGCGCTGAAGTGTTGCCGGAGATCGTGCGGCGTGGAATCAAGGTTGATGCGGTCACGGATCAAACCAGCGCTCACGATCCTTTGAACGGTTATGTGCCTGCCGGACTGTCGCTGTCGGAAGCTGCCGAGTTGCGTATTAACGATCCCGAGTCCTACATAAAACGATCGACGCAATCGATGGCGCGCCACGTTGAAGCTATGGTGGCTCTGCAGCGTGCCGGCGCCGTGACTTTCGACTACGGTAACAACATTCGCAAGTTTGCCTTTGATGCCGGATGCACAGATGCGTTTGATATTCCCGGCTTTGTGCCGGAATACATTCGGCCGCTTTTCTGCGAAGGCAAAGGGCCGTTTCGCTGGGTCGCCCTCTCAGGCGACGCATCCGACATCCGCAAGACTGACGATCTCGCCCTGGAGTTATTTCCTGACGACGTGACCCTGAATCGCTGGCTTCGGCTCGCGCGCGATCGGGTGCAGTTCCAGGGACTGCCGGCGCGTATCTGCTGGCTCGGTTATGGCGAACGTGCCGAGATGGGCGACGCAATTAATCACCTCGTAAAACGCGGCGAGCTGCAGGCGCCGATCGCAATCGGCCGCGATCATCTGGACACTGGATCAGTTGCGTCTCCCTTTCGCGAAACTGAAGGCATGCGCGACGGCTCCGATGCAGTTGCTGACTGGCCGATCCTCAATGCGCTTCTGAACACGGCGAGTGGTGCTAGCTGGGTTTCGTTCCATCACGGCGGCGGCGTCGGCATCGGTTATTCATTACACGCCGGACAGGTTTCAGTCGCGGATGGGACTCCGGAAGCAGCGAAGCGATTGAATCGAGTGTTGACTAACGATCCAGGTTTGGGCGTGGCGCGGCATGTCGACGCGGGTTATGACGAGGCTGAAAACACCGCGCGTGAGAAGGGTGTGCAGATTCCGATGTTGCCTTAATCAGCATTTGATTCATCATCAGACGCGCGGCGACAATCCCATCTCATCGATGCTAGAATTTGCTTGCTATGGCAGTAATGATAAAGCCTGAGCTGGAAGAAGCACTTGCGGCGCGCGCGCGATCCGAAGGGCTGTCAATCGAGCAGTTCGTTAATCGCGAACTGGAGCGGGCCGTGGCACGCAGGCCTGCAGCCCCAGAAGTAACTCCCGAGGAACGCCTGCAGGGTTGGCATAAATTTGTGACCCAGTATGCTGTGGGCGGGCCGCCCCTTTCTGATTACGCAGTGAGTCGGGAAAGTATCTATACCAGAGAAGACGAGATGCTATGAGTTATCTCGTGGACACTAACGTCCTGTTGCGTAGTGTTCAAGCCTCCCACCCGATGCATTCCGCCGCTGTCGGCGCGATCAATCTCCTACTCAAAGACGAAATAGTTTCAGTAATTCCTCAGAGTTTTATCGAATTTTGGGCTGTCGCCACCCGCCCCAGAACAGCCAATGGCTTGGGACTGACGGTTGGTGAAGTCGCCGTGCGTATGATTGTCATCAAGTCTACGCTGCAGTTGTTACCAGATGTTGATGGAATCTTCGAAGAGTGGGAGCGACTGGTCGTTCAGTACCAAGTCCTCGGGAAACAAGTCTACGATGCTCGCTTAGTTACAGCGATGACCGTGCATGATATTACCCACTTGCTGACTTTCAATACTCCTGATTTCAAACGCTTCACAACCATCACCGCCGTTAGTCCGCAAGTGGTAGTCGATCAAGGCAAATGAAGAAACTCGCAGAAGCGTTGCTACTTATCGCTATCGTCGGTTACGCAGGGACATCGTTCCCTCAGTCGGCGCTATTCTCACCGCGACTGACTGCGAGTGTACGGAGCACCAAACAATCCGGCTCACGGATCCAAACCATCCCCTTCCAGAGCAAACTCGCTGGTCGAACTTTGCCGTACAACGTTCTCTTGCCCGTCGACTATTACGAGCCTCATACACAAACGCGCCGCTATCCCGTTATCTATCTGCTTCATGGTCTCACCGGACATTACACCAACTGGCTGGAACGCACGCGGCTGGCTGATCATGCAGTCCGGTACCCGCTCATCATCGTGATGCCGGAAGGGAACGACGGTTGGTATACCGATAGCGCCACCGTTGCGAGCGACCGGTATGAGTCTTACTTAATTGAGGAATTAATTCCGGACGTCGAAAAACGTTTTCGCGCGAGCAGCGACAGATCGAGTCGAGCGATTGCCGGTCTTTCAATGGGCGGTTACGGCGCGCTCAAGTTTGCTGTCAAGTTTCCGCAAACGTTTGCCTTTGCCGGATCGCTGAGCGGCGCGCTCGGCGCAGCTTCATGGACTGAGGCAGACTTGCGTGGCTATGAAGGCATCTGGCGTTCGCTCGGTCCTGTGTTTGGCCCACTGGATAGTCCAACGCGCGCCGGCAACGATCTCCTAAAGCTGACTCGCGACCTACCAGCAAATCGCATTGCCGGCTTGCCATTTCTTTACATTGACTGCGGAACGGAAGATCCGTTGTTTCAGTCGAACCTGGATTTCGCGAGCTTGTTGCGGTCGCGGAAGATTCCGCACGAATACCGCGAACTACCAGGCGGACACACGTGGAATTATTGGGACGCTGAGGTTCAGGAAATTTGCGGCTGGCCGCGAAGAGACTTAACGGGGGGTCGTAACGCAAACTGTCAGTTTGCGGTTGCTCATTCAGAGGCCTTTGCCGAACACCACGCAAACTAACAGTTTGCGGTACGAAGATTTTGAGAGTTCACAATGACCACACCAGCACATTCCCAAAGCCGGCACGTCTCGCGTAAGGCGAGTCTTTTCACCGAGTCGGTAATTCGTGAAATGACTCGCGAAGCGCTCAAGCACGGGGCGGTGAATCTGTCTCAGGGCTTTCCTGATTTTTCTGCGCCTGACGACATTAAGCAGGTCGCCATGAAAGCCATCGCCGCCGATATCAACCAGTATGCGATTACCTGGGGCGCGCGCGATTTTCGCGAAGCGATTGCGCAGAAGACGAAGTGGTATCTCGGTCTCGACGTAGATCCGGAGACGGAATTGACAGTCACTTGCGGTTCAACCGAGGGAATGATCGCGGCGATGATGGCGACCGTTGATCCGCAGGAAGAGGTTGTGATCTTCGAGCCGTTCTATGAAAACTACGCGCCTGACGCGATCCTGTCTGACGCCAAGCCTCGCTACGTGCCTTTGCGCGCGCCGGATTGGACTTTCGATCGCGACGAATTAAGAGCTGCGTTCAATCAACAGACCAAAGCAATTATTGTGTGCAATCCCAATAACCCGACCGGAAAGGTTTTCACGCGCGGCGAGATGGAATTCATTGCCGGGCTGTGTCAGGAGTTTGATGCGCTCTGCTTCACGGACGAAATTTACGAACACATTCTCTACCCGCGCGAATCGGCAGACATTCAACATATCTCGATGGCACAAATCGATGGCATGCGTGACCGCACCGTCATCGTTAACTCCATGTCGAAAACTTATTCGGTGACCGGCTGGCGCGTTGGTTATTGCATTGCTCCGCCGGAAATAACCAGCGCGATTCGCAAGGTCCACGATTTCCTGACGGTCGGAGCCGCCGCGCCACTCCAGGCGGCCGGCGCCTACGCGCTCGAGTTGCCGCCTGAGTACTACGACAAGCTGCAATCCGAGTATCGAGCGCGTCGCGACCTCCTGCTGCCGGTCCTGGACGACGCCGGATTCAAAACGTTTGTGCCCGACGGTGCGTACTACATCATGACCGACATTTCGGCGTTTGGTTTCAAGGATGATGTTGAGTTCACCCGACATTTGATTCGGGAAGTCGGTGTCGCTTGTGTACCTGGTTCCAGTTTCTATAGCGTCGCCGAACGTGGGCGTCGGCAAGTCAGGTTTTGTTACTGCAAGAAAGATGAGACGCTAAACGCTGCGGCCGAGCGACTGCAAAAACTCCGCGCCCGCGTCTGAAACCGTTCGGATCCAGTCAACAAATTCAATGCGCGTGTCTATTGCACTTCAAACTGTTCTCTTGATCTGTTTATTTGCGGCTGCTGCAGGTGGCCAACAAATGGCGGACCCACAGTTTGACGCAAGGGTTGAAAATCCCGCGTACGTTAAAAACTTTCCGCGCGTTCTTTTTGACGAGGCCCATAACAACCTAGACAACACTCACGGCCGTTATAAGCCATTTGCTGATCTGCTCTTCAACGACGGTTATCACCTGACAGTGAACCGTCAGCCATTTACGAAAGCGCTGCTGGCGCCAGTAAAGATTCTGGTGATCATAAATCCGCTCGGCGGTGAAGACGTGGACGACGACGGCGCGGACGCTCCGGCGTTCACCAGCGTGGAATGTGAGGCCGTGAATGAGTGGGTCAAGAACGGCGGTGCGCTGCTGTTTGTAGTTGATTCCGGTCCATTCGCCTCGGCAGCCGAAATGCTGGCAACGAGCCTCGGCGTCGAGATGAGTAAGAGCGAATTGACTAGCGCTAACGCTGAAGCCAAAGAACTCGAATACCCCGGCGCGATAGTTTACTTACGACAAAACCATTCGCTCTCCGAGCACTCAATCATGAACGGGCGCAGCGAAAAGGAGCGCGTGAACCGTCTGATCGTTTTCGGTGGCCAGACTCTGAAAGGGCCAAACGGCAGCGAGGCGCTACTAAAAGTTCCGGCGCCGCTGTTGGACAAAAAGACTGCTGAACAATCAAAGACTGAGGCCGGTTTAGCCGGCGCACAAGCGATTGCTTTCCGGCTCGGCAAAGGACGCGTCGTAATGCTGGGCGACGCCGCGATGCTGTCTGCGCAGGTGAGGGGTGCCGACAATAAACCGTTTGGCATGAACTTGCCCGACCTTGATAATCGGCAACTCGCGCTGAATATCATGCATTGGCTTTCCGGCTTGTTGAAGTAGTCCCGATTGATGTAACGCAAACTGTTAGTTTGCGATCCTCTGATGAAACTTACTGCCCCGGCGAACGTCCGAGCTATCGAGGTTAACAGGAGACATGAAAATGAATAGGTTACTCATCCACTTTCTCTCCCTATTGATTGTTCTGTCAGCAGCCTTTTCAGCTTCATCACAAATGAAATCCGATCCAGTCGGAACATGGGGCGGCTCGATGACAACTGAGGCGGGCACGAGCGGCGTGGAATTAACACTCGTCCACGATGGCCCGGGCTGGAAGGGCACGATGAGACTGCGGCCGCCGCAAGGGCAGGAAATCACGCCGCCCGTCAAAGACCTGCGTATCAATGACGCGGACATTTCTTTCACAGCAGAGCGCCCGCGAAATATTGTGAAATTTTCAGGTAAGTTCGCGGCCGACAAACTCAACGGCACGATTGAAGTTTGGGAAGGGCAACAAAAAATCCGCAGCGGCACGTTTGCGCTAACTTTCGGTGGCGCGATGCCTGCGCAACAGCCGGCAACGGGCCAGATGGCTGATCCAAACTTTGACGCGCGCGTGGAAAAGCCTGCCTACAAGAGCAACGGCCCGCAGGTCTTATTTGACGAGGCTCACAATAATTTTCACACCGCTGGGGGACGTTACAAACCGTTTGCGGATCTAATTACTAACGATGGTTACCGGATCGTCTCGAACAAAGAAAAATTCTCCGCCGGTTCGCTGAAGGGTTACAAGGTGCTGGTGATATCAAACGCGCTTGGCGCGCCACAAATGGGTTCGCCCGAAGCTGCGAACCCCGCCTTTACCGATGCTGAAAGCGACGCGGTCCGCGACTGGGTTCGCGCCGGCGGGTCGTTGCTGCTAATCGCGGATCACGCGCCAATGGGCGCGGCGAACCAGATTTTGGCCAGGCGATTTCAGGTCGATATGAGCAAGATGTTCACCATCGATCCAGAAAATGCCGATCCGGAATCGCAGAGTCCGAGCTTCATTGTTTACACGCGGGAGAGCGGTCACCTTGCTGATCACCCGATCACCCGCGGACGCAATAACGGCGAGCGCGTGAACAAGGTCATCGCTTTCACCGGCCAATCGCTTAAAGGACCAGCCGACAGTTTTGCCTTCATGAAACTGGCAGACACCGCGAAGGACACAATGCCCGGTCCAGGCCCTGAGCCCATTTCGGCTGCCGGTCGCGCTCAGGGACTCGCGATGAAATTTGGCAAAGGAAAAGTGATTGTGATGGGCGAAGCTGGCATGCTGTCAGCTCAAATCGTCATGCCGCAGGGAGTGAAGTTTGGCATGAATAGAGCGGGCATCGATAATCGCCAACTTGCACTTAATATGATGCATTGGCTCTCAGGTCTGCTTAAGTAGTGGGCAGTGGACAGTGAGCAGTGGGCAGTAAACACCCGTAATCCTTCTGCTGACTGCTCACTGCTCACTGCCCTTATGTGGGATACAAAACGACAACTTATCTGGCTGGTGGCCGGTTTGGCGTTGGGCACCTTTGTCGCTTACGCAGATGCGCACACGGATGACGGCGAGTTCTCGCCGCACTTTTTTGTCTTCATGGAAAGTTTGGTGCTCGGCATTATCGCGCTGCTATTTTATCTCTACTCGAGGAAAAGGAAACAGTGAGCAGTGGGCAGTGGGCAGTGGGCAGTGAGCAGTGGGCAATGGGCAGTGAAGAGCCAGGTACTGCTCACTGCTTACCGCTCACCGCTCACTGCTTACTGCTTACCGCTCACTGCTTACCGCTCACTGCTCACTGCTCACTGCTCACTAATTCGGTTGTTGCGCAGTTTTCGCGCGCACGGTAAGACCTTCATCGCCGAGAACCAGCAAACTCCGCGCTTCTCCAAATGGCGCGCTCGAAGGAACATAGGAAACCACGTAACGGTTTTTTCTGAGTTCGTCACAAATTGCCTTCGCCGCGACCGAAGGTTCCTCGATTGAGAAAATCGCCCCGCCAGTTCCCTCCACCAGTTTGTCGATCACCTGCTTCGGCTTGGGCACGTCGCGTCGCAAGGCGCCGCGCGTACGGTCCTGCGCCTGCACTGCATAAACCGTGATATCCAGCCGCTGCAAATCGGCGAGAATCTTTTCGAACGAGGTCTTGCTGCCGCGATCCAAACCGTCGCTGATAACGACGATCACATGCTTCTGTCCCGGCGCCGTGTGCAAAGCCTGTTCGATGACGGCGGCCGTTGCGTCGAACAGGTGAGGCTGCCCCTTCTTGCGAAAGAGTTTCAGCGAAGCCTCGATCGACTTCGCGTCGTCAGTCCAATCAGAAACAATCTCGGCCTCTTCGTCGTAACCCACGATCAGCAGTTTGTCGCCCTCGTAAATTTCATACGCAAACTCGCGCGCGGCGTGTTCAAGCTTTTCGACGTCTGCGCGAATGGTTAAAGAATTGTCGACTAACAAAACGATGCGCGCCGGCGATGGGTCGGGGGTGAAGTTACGTATCGCCTGCTCGACGTTGTTGTCGTAAATCGAAAGCTGTTTGCTGGTAATCGGCGCCGCGGATTTGTCACTGCGCAACGCGACCACGTTGACCAGCACGCCGCCTTCACCGCTCGTGGAAGGACGACGACCGGCCTGGCCCATCGCGAAAATGCACAATACGGCCGGCAGCAAGAACCCGATTGCAACGCTCACACGCTTCCGGCCGGGCGCCGAAATCGCTCGCCGATTAAATTGTTCGCGCATCAACTTAACTGAGGACGGACTTCACTCACCTTTTTTGGAGACTTTAGAGGTGGAAGCCTTCTCGGAAGTTTTCTTAGCCGGGGAGCTCTCTTTAGTTTTCTTGTCAGGCTTTTCGGTTGCCTTGTCGCCAGACGTGGAGCTTGAGCTGGCGGTATCCTTCTCGGCCTTTTCTGCCGCGCGCCGTCCGTTACCGGCATAATCAGTCACATACCAGCCGGAACCCTTGAATTGAATAGCGGAAGCGGAGACCAGCTTTTCAAGACGTCCGCCGCAGTTGCGGCACTTGACCGGCGGCTTGTCGTTCATCTTTTGGAACACTTCGAGCTTTGCCTTGCATTTCTGGCACTCGTATTCGTAAATCGGCATAGACTCTTCGCTCCGGTCAACAAGAAAACTTAGAACGGAATTATACGGTCCGTGCCACAGGCGCGCAAAAGGCGTAACTATGTTTCAAGTTCCAAGTTCGAACCAGCACTCCCTTGGATGCTAAACCTATGAACTTTGAGCTTTGAACTTTGAGCTTAGCGCTAAAGTGTTAGCGCTCGCAGGTTCTGACTTGAAACCCGGAACTGGGAACTTGAAACTTTTTACGTCATTGCAAGTTCAGGTGGCGTTGGCTAAGATCGACGCCGAATCACACTCCATGTCAGACGCCGCCAAATCTCTTTCTCTCGAACGCAAGATCAAGATGCAGGAAGCCCGCGAGGGCATCATCAATCGGCTCGCGCTCACGTTGCCCACGACGATCAATCTCGATCGCTTTCTCAACGTAATCGTCTCCGAGCTTGGCCGCATGATGAACGTCGATCGTTGCGACGTGATTCAACTCACATCGCCCAGCGAGTTGCGTATTAGTCATGAATGGCGCGCCGGCGACGATGTGCCTTCCAGCCTCGGTACCGCCATTCCGTTGGACTTAAATCAACTCTCGGAACGCGTCGACATCACTAAGCCGATACGGATGGACGACACTTCCAGGGCCGATCTTGACCCCAAAGTGCGCTTTCTCGCCAAGAGCCTGGGTACGCGATCGCTGCTGGTCGTCCCGGTAATTCTCGGCGCCGACGTGCTGGGGCTCGTCGGCCTGCACATGACGCGCACGCTACGCGAATGGCTTGACGACGAGGTTTCTTTTTTGGAGTCGATCGCGCGACAGATTGCGGTCGGTTATCAATACACGAGGCTTTACATCGATAAGGAGCGCGAGGCGGAAACCAAACGCGCCCTGCTCGAGATCGCAAACGCTTTAAATGCGCGTTCTGATTTTCGCGACGTCTCCTCACTGGTGTTGGAACGCGCGATCGCCCTCGTGGGCGCCGACTATTCGGCGCTTGGGGTGCTGGATCCAAAAGGCGGGCGCATTAGTCTGGTCGCTTTCCGCGCCGCGCCGCACGCGACCACTGAGGGCGTTAAGGAACTGATCGACGAGCACGGACAAACGCTGGACGTCACGGAATTTCCCGCTGCGATGGAAGTGCTGGTGGCCGGAAAGACGCTACAACTACTGGACAAGGACCTGCCGTTTCCCTTCCGCCTGATGTTCAACTCAATCCTGGGCGGCCGCGCTGCTTTAGTCGCGCCGGTCCGCGTTGGCGGCCAGGTCTTTGGATTTCTTGGCCTGGTGTGGAGCGAGGCGCGTCATGGCTTTCAGGATCACGAGGTGGCGCTCGTCGAAGGCATAGCGGATCAGTGCGGCACTGCGCTCGAACGTGATCAGCTTTCAGCGGAAGTGATGCACCTGCGAAGCGCGTTGCACGAACGCTACGGCGGAGACCGCATCATTGGACAGACGGGCGGCATTCGGCGGGCGATCGAGTTGGCCATGAGTGTGGCTGACGCGCAGACCACCGTGCTGATCCAGGGCGAGTCGGGCACCGGCAAAGAATTGCTGGCCAACCTGATTCACTACAATTCCGGACGCGAGGATCAGCCTTACATCAAACTAAATTGCGGCGCGATACCGGAAGCGTTGCTTGAGTCGGAGCTATTCGGTCACGAGAAGGGCGCCTTCACTGACGCGCGCGCGCGCCGACTCGGCCGGTTTGAAGAAGCCAACGGCGGCACTTTGTTTCTCGATGAAGTTGGCGAGATGAGTTTGTCGGCCCAGGTGCGACTGTTGCGCGTTCTCCAGGACGGAGAATTTACACGCGTCGGCGGCAATGAAGTATTGAAGGTGGACGTGCGCGTGATCGCAGCGTCCAACGTTGATCTGGAACAAGCGACGGAGTCGGGCACGTTTCGCCGCGATCTCTATTATCGTCTTTCCGTTTTCCCAATCGTATTGCCGCCGTTGCGCGAACGGCCACACGATATTCACCCGCTCGTCATCCACTTCATCGAACACTACAAGCAGAAGACCGGTCGGTTCATCTCAGGCATTTCCAAGGACGCGCTGCAGGCATTGATAACTTACGAATGGCCGGGCAATGTGCGGGAACTGGAAAACGCGATCGAGCGCGCGGTGATCATCGCTTCCGGACGACAGATCGAACTCGAAGATCTGCCGGACACTATCAGTAAGATTGCCCTGCAGGAACAGGATCGTATCAAGGTGGAGCGTGCGCGCGCCGCGAGCGAAGGACGCACTACCACCTTTGAAGTTACGGTGCCTTCGTCAATGGATGAAATTGAACGGCAGGCGATCGAAGCCACGCTTGATTACACTCACGGCGACAAGACCCACGCCGCACGCGCGCTCGGCATCGGACGCAAGACCCTCTATCGCAAACTCGACCAATACAACGGCGACAATTCCTGACCAGGATGCGACTAGTGGCTGGATGAGGTCAGTACCACCACGCGGTAGCGGGTGGGTCTCCGGATTTTTAGATTTTGCGATTGCCGATTGCTCATTAGCCTGACCGCCTACGCCAATCGAAAATCGGCAATTGGCCATTGGCAATCGGCAATTAAGAGACCCACCCGCTACCGCGTTGCGCTACTGACCTCATTGCCGTCCCAGGTTGCTTGGGCCACGTTCTTGCACCGATTCCTGCGCTTTTGCTATAGTCACAACCTGAAAACGAACACTCAGAACCAACCCGCAAAGCCATTGGGGCTTTGCTTCAGGAAAGGATTCTCTTATGGGAAACGATAACGACAACATCTCAACCCGGCTTACTTACCTCTTGATTGGTGGCGGCATTGGCGCTGTGATTGCACTGCTTTTCGCTCCGAAATCCGGTCAGGAACTGCGCGGCGACCTCGCTGACGCAACGCGCAAGGGCATCGACAAGTCACGCGAAACCGCGCAACAGATTGGCGAGCGCGCCGGTGAGTACTACGAATCGACTCGCGAGCGTGCCGGCGAACTTTATTCGCAGGCGGCAAGCAAAGCTTCCGATGTTTATTCGCAGGCCTCTGAAAAGGTCGGCGAGGTAGCGCAAAACGCGCGCGCAGCGGCTAGTCGTCAGACCAGCACGGTGGCCGCGGCGCTCGATGCCGGCAAAAAGGCTTACCAGGAAGAAAAACGCAAAACTGAATTGTCGGGCCGCATTGAAGCCGCTCCGGAGTACGATAAGTCGAACTAAGGTACTGCTGATTTCCGCCGCTCGCATTTGCCAGGCGGAAATCGGCAACGAAATTCACGAATGACGCTGCTCGCCTTTCAGATGAATACAAACGATCCCATGTTCTGGGTGATGGTCGTGATCGCTTTGTCGTTCATCATCATCGCGATTGCCATGGTGGCGATTGCGGTCTTCGTCAATCGCGCTGTTAAGTCGGTGAATCGTTTGGAAGCGAGGGTCGAACCCTTAATTGAACGGGTCACTGTTATCAGCGACCAGGGAAAACTGATCGCGGTTCAGGGCAAGTTAATCGCCGAGCAGTTTACGGCTGTATCTGGTCATCTTTCGTCCGCCACCGCGAATCTTTCCGAGTCACTTTCAATCATCAAAGACGAAGTCGGCGAGTTGAAGTTGATGGTAAGCGAAACTGCCCATGAAGCGCGGGACAAGGTTGAACTCGTGAGCCGCACCATCGATCGTACGCACAGCCAGGTTGTTTCCACCACCGACTTCATTCAGACGAAGGTGGTCGAGCCGGCCCGCGAGCTGGCGGCAATTATGGCGGGCTTCCGTCGCGGACTCGAGGTTCTCGTAGCTCCAATACCGAAGCCCATTGATCAAACTTACGGCGAGGACGAGATGTTTATTGGTTGACCTCTTACGCCAGCTGCGGCAAAAAGAAACTCGAACCATCGCATCCCTCGCGGATCTGGTTCGAGTTTTTTATGAGCAATGGATCTAGTTTGGAGTACCGCCTTTAGGCGCACTTTTAGCGGCTGCGGAATTTCCAACAGCCCGCCTAAAGGCGAACTCCAAACCTACGCATTTTTGGCTGCGCTCGACTTGTGCTGTTAGTATTAACAATTCCGAATCGGCTAAGAAAATATGTCTGCTGAAACTCCACTCGATCTAAAAAAGACGATAAACCTGCCCAAGACCGGCTTCGCACAAAAGGCGAATCTGGCACAAAGCGAACCTGCGCGTCTGAAAAAATGGACGGAGCTGGGCCTTTACGATTTGATTCGACAGGCGCGCGCCGGAGCAGAGAAATTTATTCTGCACGATGGGCCGCCTTACGCGAACGCCGACATCCATCTCGGCACCGCGATGAACAAAATCCTCAAAGATTTCGTCGTGAAATCGCGCAGTATGTTGGGTTATGACGCTCCTTACGTGCCGGGCTACGACTGCCATGGCCTGCCCATCGAACTGCACGTCGAGCGTAAGCTCGGCGAGAAGAAGGCAAACATGCCGGCCGCGTCGATCCGCCGCGCTTGTCGGGAATACGCTGCAAACGCACTGAAGAGTCAGACGCGCGACTTCAAACGCCTCGGCATCCTCGGTCTTTGGGACAAACCCTATTCGACCATGTCGAACGGTTATGAAGCCGAAACGGCGCGACTGTTCGGGACGTTCGCAAAAAATGACTACGTCTACAAAGGCGCGCGTCCGGTGTACTGGTGCATCCACGATCAGACAGCACTGGCCGAAGCCGAGGTCGAATACCGGCAACATAACAGTCCGTCTGTTTACGTAAAGTTTCCCCTAACCAGCGATCCGGCGCAGATCGATCCAGCGCTCGCGGGACGCAAAGTGTTCGTTCTGATCTGGACGACTACCCCCTGGACCCTGCCGGCGAATCTCGGTATCGCGGTTCATCCTGACTTCGAATACGCGGCCTTTGAGCATGGTGATGAGGTCTATATCGTCGCGTCAGAATTGCTCGAAACTGTTAGCGAAAAATGCGGACTCGGCGCAGGGAAAGTCCTGGCCCGCTTTGCCGGAGCAAAGCTCGATCGTCTCGAGTGCCGTCATCCGTGGATCGAACGGCGTTCGCTCTTAATGGTCGGCAACCACGTAACGCTCGGCGGTGAAGCCGATGCCGAAACCGAACTCGACGTTAGCGAGGCGCGCGAACGAAAAACCACCGGCAAGGCAGGCACCGGCGCGGTCCACACGGCGCCCGGGCACGGCCACGACGACTTCGTCATTGGCAACCGATATGGACTCGACGTCTATTGTCCGGTGGACAACGCTGGACGCTTCGCCAGCGAGATCGATCACTTCGCTGGTCTGAACGTGTTTGAAGCAAACGCGAAGATAGTTGAGTTTATGCGCGCCAGCGGCGTCCTCCTGTTTTCTGAAAACTACGAACATCGCTATCCGCATTGTTGGCGTTGTAAGAACCCCGTGATCTTTCGGGCTACGCCGCAATGGTTTATCGCGCTCGATCGCGTTTCCTCTGCCGACGACTGGGACTTGAGTCTGCGCGCCGGCGCCGAACGCGAAATCCAGGAAGCGGTTAACTGGATTCCTGCGTGGGGTCGGCAGCGCATGCTCAACATGTTCAAGAATCGCGGCGACTGGTGCGTCTCGAGACAACGCGTTTGGGGTGTGCCGATTCCCGCGTTCTATTGCACGGGCTGCAGCCAGGGCGGAACTGAGCCGACAGTATTGTTGGATCCGGTGGTGATCGAACACGTGGCCGATATTTTCGAACGCGAGTCCGCGGATGCCTGGTACAAGTATGAAGCGAAGCAGTTGTTGCCCGAAGGCTTCAAGTGTTCGCGCTGCGGCGGCGATGAGTTCACGAAAGAGACCGACATTCTCGATGTCTGGTTTGACAGCGGCTCGTCCTGGACCTCTGTGTTCAAGGAATATTTTGCGTCGGAGCTGGGTGAGTGGCGACCGGCGGACGTTTACCTCGAAGGCGGCGACCAATATCGCGGGTGGTTCAATTCGTCGTTGCTAATCAGCCTCGCAAAAAACCGTCACGCGCCTTACCGCAATATCATCACGCATGGCTGGCTCATTACTGTGCAGGGCGAAAAAATGAGCAAGTCGCAGGGTACCGGAATCTCACCAAACGAAGTGGTGAAGGAATCGGGCGCCGACATTCTGCGTCTCTGGGTCGCATCGTCTGACTATCACGAAGACGTCCGTTGCTCAGAAGAGATCCTCGAGCGAACCGTCGATGCTTACCGCAAGATTCGCAATACCGCGCGATACGCGCTGGGGAATCTTAGCGGGTTCGACGCGAAAGACTCGGTTGCCGATTCCGATCTGCTCGAAATTGATCGCTGGGTGCTCGCGGAACTCGACGACGTCATAACTCAGGTCCGGCAAGCGTTCGAGAGTTATGAATTTCACATGGCCACGCGCGCCATCTATAGCTTCTGCACCGTCACGCTCTCGGCGCGTTATTTCGATATCATCAAGGATCGGCTTTACACAGCTGCGCCCGGCAATGTCGCGCGCCGTTCAGCGCAAACCGCGCTGTATCGCATAGCGAATTCGTTGGCAGTTATGCTGTCGCCAATTCTTGCGTTCACGTCAGACGAGATTTGGGAAAACTTGCCCGCGGTTAACGATCGGCCGGTGTCCGTTCACATGGCATTGCTTCCTCAGCCCGAAGGTAAAGGTGATCCTGACCTGCTCGGTCGCTGGCACAAGCTCTTCGAAATTCGCGATACTGTGTTGCACGCGCTCGAAGAGGCACGAATTGCCCGGAAGATCGGCAGCTCTCTCGAGGCGCAGGTTGAACTGACGGCATCAGGCGCAGATCACGAATTGCTGGTCCAGTACCTCGACCAGTTGCGCTACATTTTCATCGTGTCACAGGTTTCTGTAGTTAGTTCCGAAGGCGCGTCTGCAGTCACAGTTCAAGTGCTGCCGGCGGAAGGAAAGAAGTGCGAGCGCTGCTGGAACTATTCAAACCATGTAGGCGAATCGGCTCGTTATCCGGAAGTCTGTGAGCGTTGTGTAGAGGCACTTGAAGAGATTGAAGGTGAGCGTACTGGTTAGTTCCCCGAAGCGGCTTCGCCATCCGATATGCGGAAGGTCCCAAAAACTGAGGAGGATGGTTTCGGTGGGGCAGAGCTACCACTGCACATCAAGCGGCAAGCCGCGAACGAAAGTGCTCGTTTGTGAAATATGGATACTGGATTCAACGACGGCGGACTCAAGTCTTTAGCACGCACGCGCCTCGGTTGGCGTGCGGCATATTTGCTGGCGAGCGTCGGCATCTATCTCATCGATCAATCAAGCAAGGCCTGGGCGGTCCGGGCGCTCCGTGCCGGGGTCGATCGCACCGTCATCCGCGGCTTTCTTGATTTCATCTACACCGAAAACCCTGGCATCGCCTTTGGCCAGATGCAGGAAAGCGGCGCTTTTGGTCGCTGGTTCTTTGTCGGACTCGCAGTCGCCGCCGCCATCGCCGTATTTGTCTACTTCATTCGCACGCCGCGAAATGACGATCGCGTATTGGGCGCGTGCGTGCTGCTGCTTGCAGGCATCGCCGGCAATCTGACCGATCGGGTACGTCTCGGTTACGTCATTGATTTTATTCTCCTACACGCCGGTTCCTGGCACTGGCCAACCTTTAACGTTGCCGACGCCAGTATTACGGTCGGCGCGTTGCTGCTTGCCTACGATGTGATTTTCCAAAGAGAACGATCACGCGGTGTCGCGTCTCCCTTACCGGCAGCGTCTAACACGCAAGCGACGGATTAGGTTGAACGCGGTCCGGCTTCAGTGCTCTATGTATCCGGAACTTTTTAAAATCGGCAATTTCCCAATCAATACTTATGGCGTGTTTCTCGCCCTCGCCTTTCTGTGCGCGATCTTGATCGCGGTCAGGCTTGGCGCGCGTGACGGGCTGCCGCGCGAAAAGATTTACGACTTATGTTTATGGATGCTGGTGTCGTCGTTGATCGGTTCGAAGGTGCTCATGCTCTTCACCGAACCGGAATATCGGGATCATCCCTCGCAGTTGCTGTCGCTCGACTTTCTTCGTTCCGGCGGCGTTTTTTACGGCGGCTTGATCGCCGCGATTTTGGCAGGCTACCTGCTGATGCGCCGCTATAAACTTCCCTGGTGGAAAACTGCTGACGCTTGCGCACCGGGAATCGCGATTGGAAATTTTTTTGGCAGGCAGGGATGTTTCGCTGCCGGTTGTTGTTGGGGCAAACCGACGAGCCTGCCGTGGGGGGTAAAGTTTTCGGAACTCGGTCACGAGATCACAGGCGTGCCCGTCGGCATCCCGCTGCATCCAACGCAGCTCTACGAATCATTCGCCATGCTCATCGTGTTTGTGTTCCTGCTCTGGCTGCACAAGCGCCGGCTTTTTGAAGGCCAGGTGATCCTGTTTTATGCGCTGCTGTATTCCGTCGTTCGTTTTTCAATTGAGTTCTTTCGCGACGATCCGCGCGGCGATGTATTCGGACTTACCAGCGCCACCGGCCTCTCTACCTCACAATTGATTAGCATTGTAATTGGTATCGGCTCACTCATCCTGCTATTCAATCGCTGGCGAAAGGCGTCTGGTCTGGACGCGAACCGCAAAGTCGCCGCCGTTCGCACTGCCTAAATTTCGGTAGTTCCGGGTGTTACGTTGCCGCCGATTGGGCACGTAGCCCGACCGTAAGAGGGCTTTTTCCCTGCACTCCTGCCCTCCCCAATTGTCGGGCTACCCGCCTTGGGCTTTGCTTTGCAAAGTACTTGACCGCAATCCAGCCCTTGAGCTACCATGCGCGCCATGAACTCCATCCATCTCGTCGTTCCGGAAAAAGTCGACCCGCCGGCGCTGCACGACCGCGCGATGGACAATCTCAAATACATTCGCGAGACCATGGAACGCGCTACCGCGTTCACAGGCATTTCCGGGTGGGGACAAGTGGCCATCGGAGTTACCGCACTGGCGGCGTCCGGCATTGCCGCACAACAGAAAACGTTTAAAGGATGGCTAGCGGTTTGGATGGCGGAAGCAGTGATCGCTTTGCTGATCACTGGCTGGTCAATGGATCGAAAGGCGCGAGCTGCCAACATGCCCTTGCTGTCCGGCCCCGGCCGCAAGGTGGCATTCAGTTTGTCGCCGCCGATCTTCGCTGGCGCGATCGTGACCGTCGTTCTCTATCGCGCCGGGCTCAACAACGCCATCCCCGGGCTCTGGTTGTTGCTCTACGGAACGGGTGTGGTTACAGGCGGCATGTTTTCCGTGAGCGTGGTGCCGATCATGGGGCTGTGCTTCATGGCCCTTGGCGCGGCTTCGTTTTTCGTTGCGCCAGGTTTTGCCAATTGGTTTATGGCGGCCGGCTTTGGCCTGCTGCACATTATTTTTGGTGTACTTATCGCAAGGAGATATGGTGGCTAGACAATCAGCAGCAAAACACTTAAGCGAAAAATCCCGCGACAATCCCGACGCGAAGCCCGCGAGCCCGGACAAAGCGCGGCACCCCGCGCCGAATCTCGACCGCATGATTCACGAGCGGATGCGACTCGGAATTGTCAGCGCCCTCGCGGCAAACGAGTCGCTCACGTTCAACGATCTGAAGAGCCTGATGAATACGACTGATGGGAATCTCAGCGTGCACGCGCGCAAACTCGAAGACGGTGGCTACATAAGTTGTATCAAGTCGTTCGAAGGGCGTTTGCCAAAGACTGAATACAAATTGACGGCTTCGGGACGAGGGGCGCTGGAAAACTATCTCAGCCATATGGAGACAATCATCCGCCAAATGCGCAAAGGTTAGTTACGTCTTTTTTTTGCCCGTTTGCTTTGCGAGGCAAAGCGCTTTGAGCACCTTGGAACTCTCCAGGAGCAAACTGTCGTGGTTACTAATGTGAATCTCGCGGCCCCGATCGGTGCACTCGCTTTACTCGGCGCTGGACTGCTATTTCTCATTTCCGTGTTCGTCCTCATTTTCTCGCTAATCAGGACGAGATCCGGGCTCGCAAAACTCGCTGTCCTCGCCATCGCCATTATCGGCGGTGCTTATCTTGCGGCATTGCTCGGATACTCACTCTCCAGCAAAGAACAAGTGCTCGCGCGTGGTGCTGAAAAACACTTTTGCGAACTCGACTGTCATCTCGCCTATTCCATTAGCGAGGTGCGCGATGCAAAAACGGTTGGCGAGGGTGAACAACAAGTGAGCGCTGCGGGAATGTTTCGACTAGTTACAATTCAAACGCGCTTCGACCCCGAGACGATCGGAAGCAATCGCGGTGACAGCTTGCTCTACCCGAATTCGCGTTCACTGAGTATTACTGACGCCGCTGGCAACGAATACTTCCCTGCCGCGGCCGCTGAGAAAGTACTCGATGCGACTCACGCCGCGGGCACTGCCATGACCATTCCACTTCGACCCGGCGAGCGTTATTCCACTGTGGTCGTTTTTGACCTTCCGCCAGATATCCAAAAGCCGACGCTGCTGATTCGCGAAGGCGAAACGCTGACGCACTTCGTCATCGGTCATGAAAACAGTCCGCTTCACAAAAAGGTAAGGTTCCTGCTTTAGGCGCTGAGCACTTGCACTCACGATCATGAAGTATGACGTCACCATAATCGGCGCAGGGTTGGCGGGCTTGCAATGCGCGCGACTGCTGGCCGAGTCAGGCCTGCGCGTCTTGCTTGTCGATCGCAAAAAATCGTTAGACACATCAATCCATACCACCGGCATATTCGTCCGTCGCACACTTGAAGATTTTGAGATACCAGCAGACTGTCTCGGACCGGCGATCAGGCACGTGAGTTTGTATTCGCCGCGGCGTCGAAAGATGGAACTGGTGAGCGAGCACGACGAATTTCGCGTCGGGAAAATGGGCAAACTCTACCAGCGCTGCCTCGATCATTGTTTGCGCGCGGGCGTTACCTGGATGCCGGGCACGCGTTATTCAGGGCACGTTCAATTCAAGACCAATCATTTACTGGTAAAGCTAGCCACAACCAATGCTGGCCGCGCCAACTCAGTGATGACGCGCTATCTGGTTGGCGCTGATGGTGCTAATTCGCGTGTTGCTCGCGACCTCGAGCTCGAACGAAATCGCGAATGGATTGTCGGCGTAGAGGATGTGTTCGCAGACGTTTCGCTGGCCGGACCGCCGCGACTTCATTGTTTTCTCGATCCTCTCCTTGCGCCCGGCTATCTCGCCTGGATTGCTCACGATGGTGAAGAAACACACGTCGGGGTCGGTGGCTACGCAGCGAAGTTTGATCCGGTTAATGCCCTCGAAAGATTCAAAGACGGCGTGGGGGAAATCGTTTCCTTCAAAACGGCGAAGTTCGTCGAAAGAAGAGGCGGTCGCATTCCAGTCGGCGGCGTGTTGCGCAATATCTCCAATCGTTCCGGATTGCTCATCGGCGACGCGGCCGGCGCGGTATCTCCGCTAACGGCTGGTGGACTCGATCCATGTATGCGACTTTCGACTCTGGCGGCTCGGGTAATTCCAAACTATCTGGAGACTGAAGATGTTGACGCGCTCCGAGACTATTCAGGCGAACTGTTCCGCGCGCGTTTTACCTCGCGGCTGTGGATGCGTCGCTTTATCGCCACCGTGCAGCGTCCGGCGTTGTTGGAAATAGCCTGCGTCGGTCTGCGTCTGCCAATGGTGAACATGTTTGCGCGCCATGTCTTTTTTGGACGCGGTTCGTTTCCTGACGTGAAAGGCTCCTCGGCCGTGGGGCTGCTGCGCGAAGCGCTGTGAGATGGCGAGACTATTCTTAATGAGAACAACGAAAAGCGCGAGTGTAGTGAAGCACGCGTCTTCTCTGTGGCACGCCACATTGCTCAGCTACAAAAGGCCTTCACAATGGGCAGGCTCGAATGTAACGAATAGATTCAACGTAACCGAGTTAAAGGAGTTCAAGTGTCCAAACGAATCATTGCCATCGCTTTCATTTTTATCTGCACCTCCGTTGCCTGGGCCGTACTAGGCGGGACTATATTCTCTCGCACCTACTCACTCGATGAGATTGCAGAAAATCGCGTCGCATCAACTTGGGGAGCGCCGCAGAATCAGGCGCCGCCGCTCGCGTCCTTCAAACAACTCGTGGAGCGCAAGGAAGAGAGCACTGAAAACGGCAAGAAGATTGTTAAGACCGTGAATGATGAAGTCACGATTGGGCTGCCGCTGGAAAGCAGCGCTGTGGATGTGGCGCTCGATCTCGAGCATCGACAAAAAGGATTGCTCTGGTACAGCACCTACAAAGTTGCCTTTGCCGGCAATTATGGATTCCGCAACACCAGCGACAAAGAACAGGATGTAACTTTCGTGCTTAACTTCCCGGCGTCGAAAGCAATCTATGATGATTTGATCTTCACAGTAAATGGCCAAACCATCCCCGTAACCAACGAGCAGAATTCCGCGCTGGGCCACGTTAAGCTGCAGGCGGGAGAGACCGCGCAGCTGGCCGTGGGATATCGCTCACAGGGTCTTAACGAATGGCGCTACAGCTTCGGCAATAACGACGTGGCCCAGGTTAAAGACTTTTCTCTGAAGATGAGGACGAACTTCAAGGACATCGATTTCCCCGATAACACCCTTTCACCGTCCGAAAAACATGAGACGGACAACGGCTGGGGATTGTCCTGGACTTACAAAAACCTGGTGTCGGGTTATCAGATTGCCATGGTGATGCCTGAGAAACTGCAGCCCGGACCACTGGCAGGCAGGATCAGTTTCTTCGCACCAGTCTCGCTCTTCTTTTTCTTCTTTGTGATGTTAATCATCACCACTTTGCGCGGCATCGACCTCCATCCGATGAATTATTTCTTCCTCGCCGCCGCCTTTTTCTCCTTTCACCTGCTGCTCGCTTATCTGGTCGATCACGTTTCTATTCACGTAGCCTTCGGCGTATCCGCAGTAGTATCGGTCTTCCTGGTTGTCACCTATCTTCGCCTGGTAGTCGGTTTACATTTCGCGAGCCGCGAAGCCGCTCTGGCGCAGTTCGTCTATCTCGTAATGTTTTCTTACGCGTTCTTCCTTAAAGGCTTTACGGGCCTGGCGATCACTGTCGGTTCAATCGCGACGCTATTCGTGGCGATGCAGGTGACCGGACGAATACGTTGGTCAGATAAGTTTTCTCTCAAACCCGCCAAGGAGCCGGCTGCGGAATTGACTTAAACCGCTCGCGTTTGGAGTACCACCTTCAGGCGGTTATTTAATCCTGGAAAAGCTCGCCTTGAAGGCGGTACTCCAAACAAGCCGGGTGTTAACAAAGACCGTCCGCCAGCGTCTTACCACTGGGATCCAAACCCGGATCGGGCTCGTGTTTTTCGGCAGCATCAATCTCGATAAACTTTCTTCGCGCGACGGTCGTACATGCTGGAGCACGCAGCTTTCTGCCCTTCGGAAAGATCATGAAAGCCTTTTTCTCTTTTTACACCGACGCCCTGCGAATCGCCGTGCAGTCGATTTTTGCCCACAAATTGCGGGCGTTTTTGACTTTGATCGGGATCATTATTGGAGTGGCTTCAGTGGTGACAGTCGGCGCGTCAATCAGCGGCTTGAACACATACGTGGTCGAAAAAGTGGCGAAGGTTCTCGGCAGCAACCATTTCATGATCGCCCGAATTGCATCCAGCGGCCGGCTGTCTGACGAAGAATTCGAAAAAATGAATCGCCGCAACAAGCGACTTAACTGGGACGATTATGAGTGGGTTCGCGACCACTGCGGCAGTTGCGCTGAGGTGGGAGCAGGGGTCCAGGGCCAATCAGATCTGAAACAGGAAGGCGTCGAGTTTCCGGGCGCGCTGGTGTTTGGCGTGACCGCAAACATGGTCGACATTGAAGACAAGACGATCGCCGAGGGCAGATTCATTTCGTCCGATGAGGTCGAGCGTTCAGCTTTTGTGGTCGTGCTCGGCAGCGACATTCGCGACAAGTTTTTTCCCAACGTCGATCCGATCGGCAAGCAGTTAAAGGTGCGCGGATTACCGATGCGTGTAGTGGGCGTTGAAGAAAAGCGCGGCGCGTTTTTCGGCGACTCGTTTGACCGGCACGTTTACATTCCGGTGACCACTCACCTGCAAATCTTTGGACGCAACGGCCTGCAGATTCATGGCAAAGGCCGGAATCGCGAAACATTTCAGGCCACCATCGAAGACGCGCGCGTGGCGATGAGAAACAAGCACCGGCTGAATGGCAATGAAGAGGACGACTTCGGCCTGGTCAACGTTGAAGAGATCAACAATCAAATCGATCAATTCACCGGCAGCATTGCCATGGTGGTCGTGCCCATCACGCTGATCACGCTGATAGTTGGCGGCATCGTCGTCATGAACATCATGCTCGTGAGTGTCACCGAGCGGACTTTTGAAGTGGGACTGCGAAAAGCCGTGGGCGCGACCAGGCGCCAGATACTGCTGCAGTTTTTGATCGAGTCGGCGATCCTGTGTGCGCTCGGCGGCGTGCTCGGCCTATTGCTTTCGTGGGGAGTGACCGCGCTTATTACAGCGCTGGCCTCGATCACCATGACCATTACGATCGGCTACATCCTGCTGGCGCTGATCGTGTCGACGCTCATTGGGATGATCGCCGGCATTTACCCGGCTTTCAAAGCCGCTCGACTCGATCCGATTCTGGCGCTAACGCAGACGACTTAGAAGATGCGGCTAATAGATCGATGAAGTTCAACTTTTCAAAAAGTGTTTTGCGTGAGACGTTGCGGATGGCGCTCGAGAGCGTGCGTTCGCATAAGTTCAGAAGTTTTCTGACCGTGCTCGGTATTGTTATCGGCGTGATGACCGCGATTACGATCGCGTCGATTCTCACCGGCTTGCGACAGAACATCGTTTCGATCATTGAAGAGTACGGGACCAACAACATCTACGCGTTTCATCTTTCAACCGGACCACGAACCAGCGAGGATCGTTCTGAGCGTTTGCGAAAACCGCTCACGGTCGCCGATGCCGAAGCGATTCAAGCAAGCGCTCCAGCGGTTGAAGAGGTTGGTCACATCGCGCCCAACATCGGCTATAGCGGCGGGCCATTCGACGACAACATTTCCTACAACGGCCATAACTATCGCTGGGGCAACACGCAGGGAGTTTCTGCAAACTACGCGGGCATCACCAACATCGTAATTCGCGAAGGCCGCTTCATTACTGAAAACGACGATCAGCAGCGCGCGAACGTAATGGTCATCGGGGTTAACGCAGCCGACGCGCTCTTCCCCGGACAACAGCAACAGATCGCCGGCACGCAGGTGCGCATGGGCGGTATCAATTTTGAAATCGTGGGCGTACTGGAGAAACGCAAGGCCGGCTTCTTCGGCGAAAATGAAGAAGACAACGCCGTATTCATTCCCTTCCGCACGGCGCAAAAAGTGGCGCCCGCCAAAGGTTATCTGCTGCTTGTGATCAAGGCGCGATCCGGTCAAACGACTGAAGCGCTGCAGCAATCGGAAGACATTCTGCGGCGTCGCCGGAATGTTAAATTTGGCGACGCAAACAACTTCGACATCAAAACCGCCGACAAGTTTATCGAACAGTTTGACAGCATCACCGCGATGATTGGCTTGATAGCCATTGCCATTTCGAGTCTCGGCTTGCTCGTCGGTGGTATTGGCGTGATGAACATCATGCTGGTGAGCGTGACCGAGCGCACCAAAGAAATCGGCGTGCGCAAAGCGCTAGGTGCCCGCCGCAAAGACATCGTGCGGCAATTTCTGTTTGAAGCGATGACATTGACTTTTCTTGGCGGCATCCTCGGGGTCGTTCTCGCGGTGGGCATCAGTAAGCTGATAATGCTGCTTATTCCCGCGCTGCCGGCATCAATTCCTACCTGGGCCGTTGTTTCCGGCCTGACAGTGTCTGTTGGCGTCGGACTGCTCTTCGGAGTTTGGCCGGCACGCAAAGCCTCTCGACTCGATCCAATCGAATGCCTGCGTTACGAGTAATCAGCGGTGAACACCTTCTGAACAGCTACAAAAGACCTTGTAATGAGCTGCCGGTAAGGCCGATTCCCGCTTATTGACACCTGCTTTTGGGACAACTATCGTACCGACGCTTTTTGGATGTTCGATAGGATACCTCTCCTTCAAACCCTTGAAACTTATCCGTCCCGCAACCTACGTGTTGAGTATCAGTGGCTTGAGTTTGTGTGTCCTAATCGCTGTGAAGCTGAGTCGTGAGGCGAAGCCAATGTCAGAAATCGTGTCAGCCGTGGGCTCGATGGCTTCGTTCTTCGGCCTCATAATCGCAATCCTACAGATTAAGTCTGTTAAAGAGATAACCATCGCGACACAACATGCCATTGCCGAGACAAAAGCCCACTTAATCACAAACATTTCAATCTCAGAATTAGCGAAAGCCGTTAAGTTGATCGACGAAATTCAAACCTATCTGGGGTTGGGTAAGTACGATGCAGCCTACATGCGACTAAAAGACCTGCGCATATTACTGGTACAATTCGGCGGCAACTCTCAGTTCCTACAGATTAGTGGTCGGGAGAATTATGAAGACCTGCTACAAAACATCGGTATTCACCTAGTCAATCTCTACGATGCTGTCTTCAAGGCAAAGGTTATTCGCATTGCGATCATGAATCACACACTTGAAAATGCTATCGGAATGTTGGTCGCCTTTGAGAATGAACTAAAGTTTAATGGCGGTGTGAAATGACTTCCAAACACGAGAAGCTTATTGACGATCTAATAACGAAGACGGAATCGGGGGACGTTCGGTGGGGACCCACCGATGCCGAAGATCAGTTTGTCTTGAAGCTGAAGAGCGGGGCGATACTTCTTGAGAAGACTCAAATACTGTTCGTTAATGAAAATTTCGTCATCACAATCTTGAATAATGAAGGTGTGGCGATTGATAGAATCAGCCTGCTGGCTGAACCTTACCGTTCGAAGGTGGCCCAGCTATTTAACGTGATTGACCGGCGCATCAGTCGAATTGATGAACAAATAGATGAAATAATTGGCGAACTCGAAACCCTGTGATATCCGCCACTAAAGGACTCATGTATCTGGCTGCCCGATGGAGAATCCCCGCGATTTCGTTCGAGAGTATCTAACCTACCTGCAGGTGGAGAAGGGCCTCGCGCGTCACACGCTCGAAAGTTATCGACGTGATTTGAAGCGGCTCGAAACCTGGGCCGGGAAATCGCGAAGGTCAGCAGCGGATTTAACCAGACCCGATCTGCGGAAGTGGATCGCACAGCTCTCGCGTGAGGGCCTGGCGCCTACATCTGTCGCTCGAGCGGTTAGCGCCGCGCGTGGCTTTTTCCGCTTCCTGATGCTTGACGGTCATATCAAGCATCATCCGGCTGAAGATCTCGACACGCCGCAAAAGTTTTCTTACCTGCCAACCTTTCTTACCGAAGAAGAAATAGATCGCCTGTTCGGCGCGATCGACGTCGAGACGGAAAAAGGAATACGCGATCGCGCGATGCTCGAGCTGATGTACGCTGCGGGCCTGCGGGTGTCCGAACTCGTTTCTTTGAAACAAGCAGAGGTTGACGTTCACACTGGAATCGTCACTTGCTTCGGTAAGGGCAGCAAACAGCGACGCGTGCCGGTTGGAAAGAGCGCGATCCATTGGTTACAACGTTACGCTTCAGTGAAAGCCGGATACGGAAGTTCGCCTTATGCAAATCTCTTCCTGCATCGCGGCAAACCATTAACCCGGCACGTTGCCTGGGCTATCATCAAAACCTACGCTGCCAAGGTCGGTTTGGCTAATGTGTCGCCCCACACTCTGCGCCACAGCTTTGCCACTCACCTGCTGCAACGCGGCGCCGATTCGCGATCCGTTCAGGCGCTGCTCGGACACAGTGACATTTCGACCACGCAGATCTACACACACATCACCGACCGTCATCTGCGGACGGCTTACGACAATCATCACCCACGCGCGCGCGCGATTACCGGTACTAAGCCGCGGGACGACGCCTGATGTTTCTCTTTCGTAAGCCGTCAGCGGAAGTCGCGCGCCGCTTCCTCTCCGCACAACGAGAACTTTCCCTTACCTACTCAAGCATTGGCTGCACGCGTAATGAAGAGAGTCCGGCTGGGTTCAATGTCGATCACAACAGACTCAAGATCGGCCACGGACCGGAAGCCTTCGAAGATGCTGTGTTGGCATTGAAACGCTGGCGGCAGTTTGATCTGGGCTGGGTAGAAATCGTTTCGTCCGATACACCGATACAAATCGGCGAGGTGGTTGCGGTTAGGGCTCACACTTTTGGTTTGTGGTCACTAAACGCCTGTCGGATCGTCTACGTGGTAGATGAAACTGAGCCGTTTAGAAGGTTTGGTTTTGCGTATGGCACCTTGCCCGATCACGTCGAGTGTGGCGAGGAACGCTTCATGATCGAACAAGACCCTGAAGGTTCCGTCTATTACGACATCTTCGCGTTCTCGCGTCCGCGTCACACCTTGGCGCGAATCGGATTAGCCGTGACACGCCGCCTCCAAAGGGAATTTGCCAGGGACTCCATTGCCGCAATGCAACGCGTCGTTAGCAACAGAGCCGGAACATAAGGCAGACGACCCACCGTTTCAGCACGCTTTTCTGAAAGTTTTCCCTGACTAAGACTCTTTATCAGAAATCAATTTGAGCCGCAGGCACGCCGTTTGGGCTCGCGGTCGTTAACGGTGTCGGCGTGTCTGGTATGCTACAATTAGCCCGATTCGCTAAACAATTCCACCTTTCGACCTGCCGGACGGCAATTCAGGAGGACATCCACAGTGGCTACCGAACTAAAACGAGCGACGACCCCTCTCGACCGCATTGAAGAACTCCTGGGGGATAACGCCAGGACGTTGCTCGATCACACTTCCGAGACGATCTTGAAGGACCAACTCAACTTGCCGGGACCGGATTTCATCGATCGCGTGTGGGCTTACTCCGATCGTTCGCCGGCGGTTCTGCGCTCACTCCAGTCGCTTTTCGATAACGGACGGCTTGCAGGCACGGGTTATCTTTCGATCCTCCCGGTCGATCAAGGCATTGAACACTCGGCGGGTGCGTCATTTGCTCCGAACCCTCAATATTTCGATCCGGAAAACATAGTAAAGCTCGCCATCGAGGGTGGCTGCAACGCGGTCGCCTCCACCTTCGGCGTGCTCGGGTCAGTCGCGCGTAAATATGCACACAAAATTCCTTTTATCGTAAAGATCAACCACAACGAGTTGCTGACCTTGCCGAACAAGTTTGACCAGGTGTTGTTTGGCACCGTGAAGGAAGCGCGTGACCTCGGCGCGGTGGCTGTAGGCGCCACCATTTATTTTGGCTCTGATGAATCCACGCGTCAGATTACCGAAATCAGCGAGGCCTTCGCGCAGGCCCACGAACTCGGTATGGGCACTATTCTTTGGTGTTACATTCGCAACGCCGGATTCAAAACTCCCGAAGGCGACATGCACGCGTCGGCCGATCTTACCGGACAGGCGAACCATCTGGGAGTAACTATCCAGGCCGACATCATCAAACAAAAACTGCCGGAACGAAACGGCGGCTACCCGGCAGTCGAGAAAGCCCTCGGCAAGTCGTACGGTAAAACCAGCAAACTCGTTTACGAAAAACTTACCAGCGATAACCCGATCGATTTGGTGCGTTACCAGGTGGCAAATTGCTACATGGGACGCGCCGGTCTAATCAATTCTGGTGGCGAGTCGAAAGGCGCGAGCGATTTGGCTGAAGCCGTGCGCACCGCGGTAATCAATAAGCGCGGCGGGGGGACTGGACTCATCTCCGGACGCAAAGCTTTTCAACGACCAATGAACGAGGGTATTGAATTGCTGAATGCCATTCAGGACGTTTATCTGTCGCCGGACATCACAATTGCCTGAGAACTGCGGACAGCTTAAATGCGTCAAAGGGCGGACCGCTTGCGTCCGCCCTTTTTGTTCAAGATGATAGGGTTTCGCAAAGGCAGCAGTTAAATAAATCCTTATACCGAACCGCGAACGTAGATAGAAAAGCAGAATAAGGTAATGACATACTTGACTGACCAAAACAGTAGCGGACAGCCAGCTTTCCCAATCATGACACTAGTGGCGGGATGAGGTCACCACCACGCGGTAGCGGGTTGGTCTCTTGATTGCCGGAATCTGAAATCGGCAATCAGCAATCGACAATTGGCAATCCGATGACCCACCCGCTACCGCGTGGTGGTACTGACCTCATTGTCCTAATTAAGATTTACTGTGCGAGCCGAAGTCTCACAAGTTTCTGATATTGCCTTGCTTCAAGCCATTGCGCGTGGCGATGAAGCGGCGTTAGCCCGTCTGTACGACCAATATCGGGTAATCCTGTTCGGTCTCCTCGTCCGTATATTAAACAGCCGCGAAGAAGCGGAAGATGTTTTACAGGAAGTCTTTCTACAGGTGTGGCGACGCGCCGGCGATTACGACGAGCAGCGCGGCAAACCGTTTACCTGGCTGGTCACGCTTACACGCAGTCGCGCGATCGACCGCTTACGTGCTTTGGGCTCACGCCAGCGCCTGGCAACTTCGGCGGCACAGGAGCAACCGGAAGAAGCCTCTGACGCGCTCAAAGAAACCTATCGCTCAGAACAGAGAGAGATAGTGCAACGGGCGCTTGCTGATCTGCCGGAGGAGCAAAGGCGCACTCTACTGCTCGCATATTTCGAGGGACTAACACAAACGGAAATCGCCGCCAAACTTAATGCGCCACTCGGCACCGTGAAAACGCGCATGCGCTCGGCGCTGACTAAATTGCGCGAAACCCTGGGAACGCAGACAGGACTACTGGGCGGGGCAAATAGATGAGCCACGAAGAATACCAGGAGCTGTTGGCAGCAAACGCGTTGAGTGCGCTTGACGGGGCGCAAGCCCGTGAGCTCACCGCGCATCTTGAAAGCTGTGACGAATGCCGCGCACAGTCATTCGCGTGGGAAGAGACTTCAGCCATGCTTGCTTATGACGCAACGCCAATTGAACCCTCGGCTCGCGTTCGCGAAAACATTCTGGCAGCCGTGCATTTGGAAAGCCAAAGCAGTGTGGCCTCCAAGGCTCAGGTTCCAACCGTTGTCCCCTTCGAGCGTCCGGCCAAAGCGCGGCAATCTCCTTTTGTGTCGTTCGCTGCGATCGCAGCCACACTTGTGCTCATCGGCTTATCAATTTCCTTGCTCTTCGTATGGAAAGAAAAACGGGCCAACGACGCTGAGGTGGCGAGACTCTCTTCTGAAATGCAGCAGACGCAGGCCGAACTGCAGCATGAACGCGAGGTAGTTTCTTTTATCACCTCGCCCGGCGCGCACATGGCGGAACTCGCGGGGACAAATATGGCTCCGGGGGCACACGCGATGATCGCGTATGACAAATCGGGCCAGGCAATGTTGATGGCCAGGGGACTTCCGTCTGCGCCGAGCGGCAAGGCTTATCAGCTCTGGTTCATCAAAGACGGCAAGAAAATGCCGGGTAGAGTTTTTCAAACTGATCCTTCCGGGTCAGGCATGCTGAAGGATCAGCTTCCCGCCGAGGCCCTCAGCGCGGCCGTCTTTGCGATCACGCTTGAACCGGAAAATGGAGTTGCCGCGCCAACCGGCGCAGTCTATCTCGTCAGCGGCAGCTGATCCGGCTCCCTCTCCTTATGGCAGAGGTGATGACATACTGGCCAGTGAGGTCAGTACCACCACGCGGTAGCGGGTGGGTCTTTCACGTCTTCCGTCAAGGTTAATGTCAGCAGTTGATTGCCCGCAGCTGAGGAGCCGTTTGCCAGACCCACCCGCTACCGCGTGGTGGTACTGACCTCACTGACCAAGTATGTTATGGCCTTCCACGGGGAGAGAGAGTTCATCACCACATAAAAACACTTTTCTCAGCTCACTAAATCCGCGACTCACTCAGCTGCCGTATATCTCCACGAGTCAGACAAAAAAACGGTTTACTTAACAGGAGGAAACGGAAGCAATGAGAAGAATGTTTTTGATGCTGCTGTTGATTGCCACTACGGGCGTCACCTTTAGCGCGCAGGCACAAAATCCAATGGTCGGCGGTGCGGCGATGTATCGCACTAAAGACATCATCGACAACGCCGTCAACTCGGCTGATCACACGACGCTGGTTGCCGCCGTAAAAGCCGCCGGCTTAGTCGATACGCTGAAAGGTCCTGGGCCATTTACGGTGTTTGCGCCAACAAATGCCGCGTTCGATAAACTTCCGTCAGGTACAGTCGGCATGCTGGTAAAGCCCGAGAACAAAGAGATGCTGACGAAAATTCTGACGTATCACGTGGTCGCCGGTCGGATGGATGCGCGAGCAATCATGACTGCCATCAAGAAGGGTGGCGGCACGGCTCATCTGAAGACGGTAAGCGGGGGGACGCTAACAGCGATGATGAACGGCAAGAACCTGGTGCTGCGAGATGAGAAGGGCGGCACGTCGATGGTCACCATTGGGGACGTGCGCCAATCGAACGGCGTTATTCACGTTGTCGATTCGGTGCTGATGCCTAACTAAGAATGAAAGCGGAGGAAGGTGTTGCACAATTGACGCGGCACCTTCCTTTTGGCAAACGGACGACGTCAAGTTAATTCGTAACGAAATGTTAGTTTGCGTTGAGTCGGGTGGCAGTCCGGACGGACGCAAACTAACAGTTTGCGTTACGACGAACCCGGACCTTCTCAATTTCCTCAGTCAACTATTTTCGGGAAAGCTGCTAAACTTCTGACACCCCCACAAAACTCCAGAAATCAGGGTGTCGATTTACAGCTATGGCCAAGGTACAAAAAGACGAACAGCCTCCGATTGATAACATCATCTCCGATGAAACCGGACAGTTTGATATGCGATTCGTTTTGTGGCGTCACTTCTGCGCGCAGAATAATATTTCGGTGGAAAGCTTACCGAGCCAGCTTGACGGCGAACAAAAAGAAAAGTGGGAAGAATTGAAGGCGAGCAAACTGCGCGGTCCTACCAGGAAATAAAATCGGCAAGCCTCTGCTGGTTCAGCCTGGTTCGCTAAAGCCTGCCTGATCCTAATTCATAAACTCCGGTGAGGAACGGATTCGTTTTTCTTTCCTTGCCAATCGTTGTCACCGGACCGTGTCCGGAATAAACTTCGACATCGTCTCCCAGCGGCAGCAAACGGTTCTTAATGGAATCGATTAGTTGTTCAGACGATCCGCCGGGCAAATCCGTCCTCCCTACTGAACCCGCAAATAGCACGTCGCCCACAAACACCTTACGTTCCTGCGGAATAAATAAGACGATGTGGCCGGGAGTATGTCCGGGACAATGAATCACTTTGAATTCAAGCTCGCCCACCGAATAGCTCTGTCCATCTTCAAAATACTCGTCCACCGGCGGCGGTGCTGCGAAATCAAAACCAAACGAGGCCCATTGATTTCGCGGAATGCCGATCCAGGCCGCCTGCTCCGGCAACGCCTGATAAATAAATTCGTCCGCCTTGTGCATCATGATCGCCGCTTCGGGTTTGAGTTTCTTTAGAGCGGTAACGCCGCCGATGTGATCGAGGTGTGCGTGCGTTACCGCAATCGCCTGCAACTCAAACCCGTGTTTGTCGATAGCCGCTGCAATCGTGTCCGAGTCGTCGCCCGGATCGATACAGATGGCTCGTTTCGTCTGTTCGCAACCGATAACACGTGTGTGTTGTTGAAAGGCGGTGACTGTGATTTCTTCGATGATCATAAGGTTGATAACAATGCCAGTAGGGATGGTATCACCGTCAGGTCCTCACTCTAACCCTCTGGACGTGGGATTTCGTTAGACGTTACTGCGCGCTCTCCCATTGGGAGGGTATTCATATATCTGACTCACCTCGTGCGATAGTGCCGAGCAAAAGTGTCAAGCTTCGCCAGACAAAATCAGATCTGGGGAGCGGTCCGGGGTCCCCACGCGGGCACCCCGCGTGGGGTGGTGGTAGCGACCAGCCCAGGACTCAACCTAAAACGCGTCGCTTTGGTTATGAACCAAAACAAATGTTTCCCTTTGCTTGATTGTTTGGCTGGTCGCAGTCAACCAGAGCGATTCCCTGAAAGGAGCCCCCTCAGATCCTTACCCAAACCCTCTCCCAGCGGGAGAGGGAATAAGAATTTCGTTAGACGTTTCGACACCTCACCCAGAGAGAACAAAATCCCCTCCGAGCTTGCTACAATTCCACAAGTCCGATGACTGAGGAGGGATTAACACAAGCAGCTCATGCCATTTAGCAATAAGGCAAAGTCGCTCGCTGCAACGCTCGATTCCTTAACGGTCGAAGGCGCGCCGGAGTTAACCGAACAACTCCCCGACAACGCCTTGAAGTGTTACGCCTGCGGTCATCGCTGCCTTATCAACGAAGGCAAGCGCGGTATTTGCAAAGTTCGATTCAATGAAGGCGGCCGTCTGCTGGCTCCTGCAAATTACGTCGCCGCGCTGGCCTGCGATCCAACCGAGAAGAAGCCTTTCTTCCACGTGCTTCCCGGCTCCGACACTTTAACCTTCGGCATGCTCGGTTGCGATCTGCATTGTGCCTACTGTCAAAACTGGCTGACCTCGCAAGCCTTACGCGACGACACGGCGGGCACGCAGCCACAAGTGGTCACGGCGGAACGGCTGATCGCGATGGCGAAAGCTCATGACGCGTCAATGGTCGGCAGCAGCTATAACGAACCTTTGATCACGGCTGAGTGGGCCGTGGAAGTATTTAAGAAAGCACGGCCGCAAGGTTTGCGCACAGCGTTCATTTCAAATGGAAACGCGACACCCCAGGTGCTCGACTATATTCGACCATGGACTGATTGTTACAAGATTGATTTGAAAACCATGGACGACAAAAGCTACCGGCAGCTCGGGGGAGTAGTGGGCAACATTCTCGAGACGGTGCAGATGGTTCACGACCGCGGCTTCTGGGAAGAGATCGTCACCCTCGTGATTCCTGGTTTCAACGACTCCGAAACAGAGCTCAGACGCGCGGCGGAATTCATTGCTTCCGTGTCGCCCGACATACCCTGGCACGTTACCGCTTTCCACCAGGACTACCGTATGACCGAAAACGCGAACACCACGGCTGAGCAGTTGATTCGCGCGTGTGAGATTGGAAGAGCCGCGGGGTTGCATTACGTCTATGCCGGCAATCTTCCGGGCCGGGTCGGACGCTGGGAAAATACCTACTGTCCCTCGTGCGATCAATTGCTGGTGGCGCGCCACGGTTACCTAATCACTGCGAGCACGATCACCGCCGAGGGCAAGTGTCCTGCTTGCGAAACCACCATTCCCGGCATCTGGTCTTAGCACTAAATACAAACGAAAAGAAGGTAGTGGGTCAGTCTGATGTCCGATAAGCTTTTAGCTTGTCGTGTCGCGGCGACAAACTGTGAAGTTTGTCGAACATTCTTTTGAAAGACCCATTAACGAAAAGGACGGAGCGAACTCCGTCCTTCTCTTTACCAAACCTTTGGTAAACCGTTAGCTTTCGCTCGCGGCGATTATGGCGTCTTCGCCGCCGCTGGTGACTTCGCCGCCGCTGGTGACTTGGCAGTTGCTGGTGACTTGGCCGCGGCCGGTGTCGCCGCTGTTTTCGGTGACGGGCTGGCCGCCGCCGCCGGCGCAACAGCCGATGGTTTGGTTACGGGCGTGCCGCCCTGGTGAAACACCGCTACCCATTTACCGTTCCGTTCCGCCCAGATGGTTGCATGGCGCTCGCCGTCTCCAGGCATGCCGGTGATTTTCACCACATAGGTCGTCAACGCCGTTTTGCTGTTGAGTGTCGTGGACTTCCAATCACTTAACGCAGCTTTTGAGGCATCGAAGGTTTGGACACCTTCAACCGCAGCGGCTTTATCGACAACCATGTCGGGCTCTACTTCGATAAATCCTGGATCCAACAGGCTGGCAAAGCCATCGTAGTTCTTCGCCTTGAACAGGTCCCAGACAATCTTCTCGTTGGCGCTCGGATCGGAGCCAGTCGCCGGAACCGGCGCAGGCGCTGCAGGCGATGCCGCGGCAGTCGCAGCCGGAGTCTTCTTCGCCGTCGCTGGTGCTGCCGTCGCAGGTTTGACCGGAGTTTCCTGATGGTAAATCGCGAGCCACTTGCCGCCCTGATTTACCCAGGCTGAACTTGCGCGCCCTGACATTGGCGGAAAGTCTTTGCCTTTGTACTTCCCTTTCATGTCTACCTTGTATGTGATTACGTAGGCAGTCGGATCGATGGACATGAATTTCCAGTCACTATAAACAACTTCAGTCGGTTCAAAGTCCTTAACCATTGCAGAGGACTGTGCCTTGTCGTTAACCGACTCGCCGGTTACCTCCAGTTGCTCCGCGGCGAGCATGTTCTCGAAAGCGGCGTAGTCTTTAGCTTTGATGGAATCCCAGATTGCCTTTTCGTTGGCCATCGCGCCTGCTTCCGTCATGGCGACAGCTGCAGGCGAACTGGAAACATTCGCGTTGGCCGACGGCGCGGGCGTTTCGGGAGCAGCGCAGGCCGTGGCCAGCGCTAACGCAGACACAAGCAGGAAGAGCTTTTTCATTGGGTAGACTCCAGTTGGATTAGTAAATAAAACGCATGGGTTCTATGCCAAACGAAACGATTAGTCAAGGCGACTCTGCGCCACCCTTCGCAACGAGGCCGGGAACGGATTGACAACCGGAATTCGTGGCGATATTGTGCGCAATTGTAGGACTAACAATTCCTGGCGCGGGGTCCGGCGCCTAACCCTTTCGTAGCCTAGAACCCGCTGGTATCCGCGTCGCCGACATCTTCTAAGGAGGATTAGTCATGAGCCCATCCCTACCCTATTTGCCGTCTTCAAAACAGAGCGTAATCCGCTTTCGCGTTTTCAGTTTGTTACTCGCGTTGGCCTGCGGCCTGGTGATGTTTAGCAGCGCGGCTGCGCAAACGTCCGCCAGGAAGAACGCCGCTGCAGCCGCCGCCGCCGAGGAAGAAGCCGCTGCCTTCAAAGAATACCGCGGCATATCGCTGGGAATGACTGCGGATGAAGTCAGAAAAAAACTCGGCTCACCGAAGGACAAAGGTGACGAACAGGACTTCTTCGTCTTCAACGACTCGGAGACCGCACAGATCGTTTACGACCAGGCGCACAAAGTGATCACGATCTCGGCGGATTTCCTGACCGCTGGTGATCAAGTTCCGACCGCGAAACAAGTCTTTGGTTCGGACGTCCAGCCCAAACCAGACGGGTCGATTTACAGACTGGTGCGTTATCCGAAGCAGGGTTACTGGCTTTCGTTCAATCGTACCGGCGGCACTTCGCCAATGACGAGTATAACGCTGCAGAAGACGCAGTAGCGGACCACGCGAACCTCTCTTTACGAACACAGTAACGCGAAGCCTTTGTTTCGCGGAAAGAGTTCCTATATCGAAAACGCCGTCTCGGCTAGACGGCTTCCCGCGGTCACACGTATCCTCAACGCTGTGGCGACCAGTTTCACATCGAGCTCGGGAAAAGATTCAGAGTGTGACTTGCACGCCTGCGGGTCGTCGTTTCAATTGGGCGAATTATCGCGTCGGATAAAGCAGCTTGCATACGCGCAAGGTTTCGAAAAAGTGGGCATCGTACGCGCGGCCGCGCTCGATGCTGAGGGCGACAGGCTCAATGAATGGTTGCGACGTGGCTATCACGGAAACATGAGGTGGATGGAACGCGACCCGGCGATGCGCGCCGATCCTCGCAAACTGTTTCCTACCGCCCGCTCCGTCGTGGTGGTCGCAAAAAACTATTACACTCCGGCAAAACACATTAACGATCCTGCCACCGGCAAAGTCTCACGTTACGCCTGGGGCGACGATTATCACGATGTTCTAAGCGACAAACTCCGTGCACTGCTCGCCTCAATTCAGCAGGATATTCCGGCAACGGAAGGAAAAGTTTGCGTCGACATTCAACCCATGATGGACAGGGCCTGGGCTGCCAGAGCCGGCCTCGGTTGGATTGGCAAACACACTAACCTTATAACCACTGATTACGGGTCGTGGGTCTTCATTGGCGAGCTGCTGCTTAACCTCGAGCTCGAATACGATCAGGAGGTCGTCGAAGATCACTGCGGAACGTGTACGCTTTGCATCGACGCCTGTCCTACGAAAGCGATCACTGAACCCTACTCGGTCGATTCGAATAAGTGTATTTCTTACGCCACGATCGAGTTGCGCGAACCTGAAGTACCGGAGACTGTAGCAGCGAACCTGGCCGGCTGGTTTTATGGCTGTGACATCTGTCAGGATGTGTGTCCCTGGAACCGTTTCGAGCAATCGACAGACGAACGGCGGTTTGAGCCACGCGAGGGCAATGTGAACATGCCGCTTGGTCAAGTACTTGAGCTGACGCCGGAAAGTTATGCGCAACGTTATCGCGGCTCGGCAATGAAGCGCGCCAAGCTTGCGGGACTCCAACGAAACGCGCGCGCGTTGCTAGACTTTGAATATTAAGAGCGGGGGCAGGCCCCTTTCCTGACCTTGAGCTGATCAGTCTCGAATCGTTAACCCCACGATTAGTTTCCTGATCGCATAGCTTTCAATCGAGAGTGAAGCAGTCCAGATAGAAGTCTCAGGGTCAGGAAGGGGGCCTGCCCCCGCTCTTAATGAGTGGATTAGCGTCAGTCTTCTCGGCACCAATTCCCTAAATTCCCAAACTACTTTCATCGAGGTGATAATGAAAACTCCGCTCCTGCTGATTGCGTTGCTGCTAGTCTCCTTCAATCTGGTTTCTGCCCAACAGCCAAAAACACCGCCCGAACTGCATAAACTAGCCGCTGACTACTACACCTGGCGCAATCAGAATTTTCCGGTCGCTGCGAGCGATGCGGGTTTGCACACCTGGGACAACAAGCTCACTGACTACGCACTCTCCGCTGTGTTGATGCGGCGCCTGCAGGTGAAAGAGGTGCTGGGAAAAGTGCGGGCGATGGAAACTGCAAACTGGAGCAAAGACGATCGCATCGACTGGCTGTTGTTCCGGTCGCAACTCGAAGGCATCGACTTCTTCAATCGCGTCATTGATTTTGAAGCCACGGATCCACAGACCTATGTCAACGAATGTAGCAACGGCATCTTTTCGCTGTTGAAAAAGGAGTACGACACGCCGCGTAATCGCGCGCTGTCAGCAACGGCACGTCTCAAACAAATGCCGTTCGTGATCGAACAAGGCAAAGGCAACCTGACCAGGCCGGTGCAGCTTTACGCGCAACTCGCGATCGACTCAGCCCGCTCGATCGACAGTCTGTTCACGGACAGTTTGATGACGCTCGCTAAGGACATGTCGCCGTCTGAAAGAGCTGAGCTCATTAAGGCGCGCGACGCGGCGCTGGTTTCAATTCACGGATTTGCAGATTGGCTGGAAAAACGGTTGCCGGGAATGGTGCCGTTCAAGCCGATGGGCGAGGAGAATTATAACTACCTGCTCAAGAATGTTTACCTCTTGCCGATGGATGCGCGGCAGGTCGAGATGTTGGGCCGCGCCGAGCTCGGACGTTACCGCGCACTCGAATCGTGGTTACCTGATCCGTCGCTTGCCGATCCAAATCCGGCGCGCAGCAGTAATGTGCCGAAAGACCAGCAGGCTTTCCTGAAGGCCTACGAGAGCCGGCTGGCCGAGATGATCAGTTTCCTGAAAACAAATCATCTCGTAACCTTGCCGTCGTATCTTGGGCCATTCGAAATTCGTCAGCTCCCGGAAGCGTTCAAACCGACCAGTCCGGGTGGGTTTATGAATCCGCCGGGCGTTTACGATAAAGACGACAGCGGGTTCTACTTCATACCAACTTACAACCCGCAGTCGAAGAACTTCTACATTCGCGCCGCGATCGAAGATCCGCGGCCGATCCTCGGTCATGAAGGAATCCCCGGCCACTTTCTGCAACTATCTATAGCGAATCATCTGACCAACGAGATTCGCCGCCAACACAGCGACGGCGTACTGGTTGAGGGTTGGGCGCTCTACGGCGAAGAAATGTTGATGCGCACCGGCCTCTATCCAAACAACTCGCCGGGTCAGGCGCAGGTGCTGCGACTCTCGCGTTATCGCGCCGCCCGCATTGGTGTCGACGTCAACCTGCACACCGGCAAGTGGACCTTCGATCAGGCGGTCAGGTATTTCATGGAAGCCGGCGGCCTTGATCGGGAGTCAGCTACTGGCGAGGCGGCAGGCGCAGCCGCGAGCCCGACGCAAAAGATCACGTACATGGTGGGCAAATGGCAGATCATGCAGCTGCTCGGCAAGTATCGCGACAAGCAGGGCGCTAACTTTCGCCTCGGCCAATTTCACGACGACTTGATTAAAAACGGTAGTCTGCCACTCTCGATCATCGAGTGGATTTTGCTGGACGACTCATCATCAATTGACCAGGCGCTGAAGTAACCAGAACCTTATTTACTGGGACCGATTTACTGGGACCGATTTACTGGGACCGATTTACTGGGACCGATTTACTGGGACCGATTT
>Ga0070682_100000049_pt1 | contig 127229 bp, 128 predicted proteins | sample KBSC63LmetaG_FD_64668 | JGI IMG/M metagenome (GOLD analysis project Ga0070682, IMG submission 64668) | Corn rhizosphere microbial communities from Kellogg Biological Station, Michigan, USA - KBS C6-3L metaG | ecosystem: Host-associated > Plants > Roots > Rhizosphere | place: USA: Michigan...
GCGAGCGCGAGCATCTTCAGGTACTTCATTTCGTTCTCCTTTGCCCGGCGCCGTTGAGGCGCCGGTTTGCGTTATCGCTTGCGCAGGCAGGCGTTTTGCCCAACCTGGCGCCGCGGGAGCTACTTCGGTCGGCGGTGCCCTCCCTTGGGTCGCTCCCGCCATCGGGTCCTATCCGCCCGATTGGGGTACTTCCTAACAGTTCAATAGGAAATAGTCAAGTTCTTTTAAGATAACTTGCGAGGCTCGGCCGGTGCCGCGGCTAGGCGGACCGCAGCATCGACGACCCGCAGGACTGGCATTCCATATCGGCCGTGTTCGTCATGCGGGCGATCGTTTGGTGTTCGCCGCAGTTGGGGCACTGGGAGACGAGTTCGAAGCGGCTGAGGCAGTTGACGCAGCGCAGGCGGCCGGGCAACTGGGTCGGGCGCAGCCAGGGCTCGCCGCAGTTCGGGCAGGGGGCCCGACCCAGGGGATTCGAGTCCCCCAGGTCTGACTGGTTGGGGTGGCTCATGCCCTCAAACTCTACGGGTGATACGGGCGATGAAGAAGCCGGTGGTGCGATCGCGGTCGGGTCGCAGCTGCAGACAGCGTGGCTCTGCGGGTGACAGAAGTTGCGAATTGAGGGCGCCGAGGTCGTCCAGCTCCAGCGGCGGGACCTCGCCGGCCTCCGATGCCCGCAGCAGGGCGGCGATCCGGTCCTCGTTCTCGCGGCGGGAGATCGTGCAGGTCGAGTAGACGAGGGTGCCGCCCGGACGCAGGGCGGCGGCGGCGCTGCGCAGCAGATCGTCCTGCGTTTCGGTCAACCGTTCGATGGTTCTGGGCGACTTGCGCCAGCGGGCGTCGGGACGCGAGGCAAGCGCGCCGAGGTCCGAGCAGGGTGCGTCGAGGAGTACGCGGTCGAAGCCCGGCGCCATGCCCGGCTCGGTCGCGTCGGCCTCGATCACGGTGACGCTGTGGAGGCCGAGGCGCCGGGCCTGGGCGGCGACTTCGCCGGCCCGGGCCGGATCGAGCTCGACCGAGATCACCTCGCCGCGATCGCACATCCGCTCGGCGATCTGCCCGGTCTTGATCCCCGGGCCGGCGCAGAGGTCGAGGACGTGCTCGCCCTCCTGCGGGTCGAGCACCTCGACCACGGCGGCCGAGCCGCGGCTCTGCGGGGTCAGCTCGCCGGCTTCGATCGCCGCCGGGACGTTCTCGCCGACGCGGCCGTCGATCGCCAGCATCTCCAACGGGGCGAGCGGCCAATGGGACTCGGGAATGCGCGCTTCCACCCCAGCCTCCCGGAGGCGCGTGAGCACCGCCTCCCGCTCCGCCCGCAGCGGGTTGACCCGCATCGCAACCTCGACGCGCGCGTTGCAGGCGGCGAGCGTCGAGCGCGCCGCCTCCTCCCCCAGCTCCTGCCACCACATCTCCGCCAGCCACTGCGGCGCCGAGTCGGCCACCGCGGCGGCGGCCGGGGTTGAGTCGTCGCCGAGCAGGTCCTTGGCCAGCCGCGCGCGCTCGCGCACCGCCCGCCGCAGGATCGCGTTGACGAAGCCGGCGGCATGGCCGGCGCCCGCGACCTTAACCAGCTCCACCGACTGGTCGACGGCGGCGTGGTCGGGCGTGGCGTCGGCGAAGAGCAGCTCGTAGAGGCCGAGGCGCAGCGCCGCCAGGACGGGTGGGTCGAGCAGGCGCGTGGGTCTTCCGGCGAGCCGTTCGATCGCGACGTCGCTGGTGCCGCGCCGCTGCACGGCGCCATAGGCGAGGCGCTGCGCCTGGGCGCGGTCACGGCCGCCGAGGCCGAGCCGGTCCGCCTCGGCGCGGAAGGCGCGCTCGGTGAAGGCGCCGTCCTCGAAGGTGGCGCGGACGGTTGCGTAGGCGAGCGCGCGCGCGGGCGAGATGCGGTCGGACACGCGCTCCGCGCTCATAGCCGCGGCGGCTCGTGCCCGCGCAGGTAGGCGTCGGCCGGCATCGCCTTGCTGCCCGGTGGCTGCACCACGTCGAGCTGCAGCGCCCCCTCGCCGGTGCCAAGCAGAAGCGCGTCGAAGCGCGCCTCCAGCGCCCCCGACGGTACGTCGGCCTCGACGACATGGGCGCGGCGGACCCCCAGCCGCTCTCCCGCGGCGGTCTGCAGGTAGGTGCCGACGTGCGGGTTCAGGGCCCGTACCTTCGCCGCCAGCTCGGCGGCCGATCGGTCGGGATCGAGGCGCCGCTCGTCGGGGTCGATCTTCTCCGCGTAGGTAACCCCGCCCTCGTCCTGCTCGGTGAACTCGAGCGCGCCTTCGGCCTGCAGGTCGAGGGCGCGGACCAGCAGGTCGCCGCCGAGCTCCGCCAGCCGCGCCGAGAGCGAAGCGAAGTCCTCCTCCGGCTCGATCGGCGTCTCCTCGGTCAGCGCGACAGGGCCGGAGTCGAGCCCCTCGGTCAGGCGCATCACGCAAACGCCGGTGGTCGGGTCGCAGGCCATGATCGCCCGCTCGATCGGCGCCGCCCCGCGCCAGCGCGGCAGCAGCGAGGGGTGCACGTTCAGCATCGGGAACTCCGAGAGCAGCGGCTCGCGGATCAGCTGCCCGAAGGCGCAGACGAGCACCGCCTCCGGCTTGGCGGCGCGGATCCGCTCCAGCGCCCCCTCGTCGTTGACGTTCTCCGCCTGCAGCAGCTCCAGGCCCAGCTCACTTGCCGCGGCGGCTGCCGGCGGCGGCTGCACCTTGCGGCCGCGCCCCTGGCGGCGGTCCGGCGGCGTCACCACCAGCGCCGGCCGGTGCGGCGAGCCCGCCAGGCGCCGCAGCACCGTGGCGGCGAAATCGGAGGTCCCGAGGTAGGCGGTCCTCACGCGTCGGTGCGCGGCTCGCGCAGCTCGCCCTCTTCGCCGATCTCTTCCTCGGCGGAGGGGCTGTAGCTGCCGCCCTCCCGCAGCGCCCGCAGTGCCGCCTTGCGCTGCTCGCGGACGGTGCGGTCGAGGATCAGGACACCGTCGAGGTGGTCGATCTCGTGCTGGAGGACCCGTGCCTCGAGGCCGGCGGCCTCGATCACGATCGGCGCGCCCTCAAGGTCGCGGCCGCTGAAGCGCGCGAACAGGGGCCGCTCGACGTCCATCGTCACCCGTGGCAGGCTGAGGCAGCCCTCCTCGGCGACGGCCGACTCCTCCGAGAGCCAATCGACCTCGGGGTTGATCAGCGCGCTCGGCTCCCCGTCGGGACCGGCCTGGAAGACGAGCAGGCGGCGCAGCGCCCCGACCTGGGTTGCGGCGAGGCCGACGCCGAGGCCGTCGCGCATGATCTCGAACATCCGCTCGACCTCCAAGCGCAGCTCCGGGCCGAAGTTGGCGACCGGCGAGGCCTTGCTCTTCAGCACCGGGTCGCCGAACTTGACCACGTGCGCCAGCGCCGCTTCCCGGCGCTCCAGCATCTCGACTTCGAGCCGGCGCTCCTCGCCCTCGCGCTCCTGGGTTTGAGTCTCGTTGCTCATCCGATCTGAGTCTAAAAGGCGCCCGCGTTCTCATACTTCCCGCGCTCGCGGCTACTGCGGGTCGACGTCGACTCCGATCGCGACGTCCTTCAACGAGCGGTCCCCCGCACGCCGCTCGACCACCTCACGGACGGCGGCCACCGTCCCCTCGCGGTCGTCAGCCTTGATCAAGATCCGGCGTCGGTGGCGGTTGCGGACGCGGAACATCGGCGCCGGGCCGAGCAGTTCAGAGCCGTCGGGGAGCGAGCGGCGCAGCTCGGAGGCGATGGCCGTGGCCGCCTCGTCGAGCTTCGGCTCCAGCTCGGCGGCGAAGTTGATCCGAGCCAGGTGCGAGAAGGGCGGGTAGTGGAGCACCTGGCGCCGCTCCAGCTCGACCTCGAGGAAGCCAGCGGAGTCGTGGCGGGCGGCGTGCTCGATGCTCGAGGCGTGCGGGGCGAGGGTCTGGACGATCACCTCCCCCCCGGCCTCGCCGCGGCCGGAGCGGCCGGCGAGCTGGGCGACCATCGCGAAGGTGCGCTCCTCGGCACGGAAGTCGGGGAAGCGGAGGGTGGCGTCGGCGTCGAGGATCGCGCTCAGCGTCACCTCGGGGAAGTCGTGGCCCTTGGCGACCATCTGGGTGCCGACGAGGACGGCGCTCGGCAGCTCGTCGAAGCGGGCGAGGATGCGAGCGTGGGCGCCGCGCTCGGCGGCGGTGTCGGAGTCGAGGCGCAGCACCGGCATCGGGTCCAGGCGCTCGGCCAGCAGCGCCTCGATCCGCTCGGTGCCGGCGCCGGCGCGGGAGAGCGTGGTCGAGCCGCACTCGGGACAGGCCCGCGGCTGGCGCTCGGCGTGGGCGCAGTGGTGGCAGACGAGGCGGCCGCTGTGGCGGTGGACGATCAGCGAGACGTCGCAGTTGGGGCAGTCCCAGTGGTGGCCGCAGGAGCGGCAGGTGAGCCAGGGGGCAAAGCCGCGGCGGTTGATCATCACGATCGCCTTGGCGCCGGCGGCGCGGACCGCCTCCAGCGCCTCCCAGGTCTCGGCGTGGACGGGCCCCGAGCGCGGGTCGGCCTCGCGCATGTCGACCAGGTGCACCGGCGGCATGCGGCGGCCGTCGACCCGGCGCGGCAGCTCCAGGCGCGGCAGCTCCAGCCAGCTCTCCGGGCGCGGCGTCGCGGTGCCGGCGACGAGAACCGCGCCGCTGTCCTCGGCGCGTTTGCGGGCGACGGCGCGGGCGTCGTAGGTCGGGTCGCCCTCCTGCTTGTAGGAGGGATCGTGCTCCTCGTCGATCACGATCAGGCCAAGGTCGCGAACCGGCGCGAAGACGGCGGAGCGCGGGCCGACGCAGACGCTCGCCTCGCCGCTGCGCAAGCGGCGCCACTCGTCGTAGCGCTCGCCGGCGGAGAGGGCCGAGTGGAGGACGGCGAAGCGGTCGCCGAGGCGGGCGCGGAAACGGGCGACGGCCTGCGGGGCGAGGCCGATCTCGGGGACGAGGACGATCGCACCCTTCCCCCGCTCCAGCGCCGCCTCGACCGCGGCCAGGTAGACCTCGGTCTTGCCCGAGCCGGTGACGCCGTGGAGGAGCAGCCGGCGCTCGGCGTCGGCCTCGCCGTCGAGCGCGGCGACGATCGCCGCCGCAGCCGCCTCCTGCTCGGGCAGGAGCTGCGGGCGGGTGGCGGTGCCGCTGAGGCCCGGCTCGCCCGGGATGCGACGCACGTTCGAGGTCCGGGTGGCGACGAGGCCGCGCTGCTCGAGCCGGCGCAGGGTCTGGCGGTCGGAGCCGACCGCGGTGGCCAGCTCGCCGGAGGACATCTCGCCCGAGCGCAGCGCCTCCAGCGCCGCCCGCTGCTTCGCCCCAAGCCGGTCTCCCCCCTCCAGCGCCGCCTCGCCGGCCGGCAGCAGCTCCGCCCGCAGCTCCGTCTTCGCCCGCACCGTGCGGCCGCCGCTGCCGGTCCCCGTGCCCGGCGGCAGCACCAGCTGCAGCCCGCGCGAGGGGGTCGAGCAGTACTCGCGGGCGACCCAGAGGCCGAGCCGGACCAGCTCCGGCGTCGCCCCCGCCTCCAGCGCCTCGATCGGCTCTGCCAGGCGCTCCGGCGGCAGCTCGGAGGTCTCGGCCATCTCGACGACGACGCCGAGGATGCGCCGCGGGCCGAAGGGCACACGCACCACGCTGCCGACCTCCAGACCCCCCATCGCCTCCGGTTGGCGGTAGTCGAAGGGGCCGCGCAGGGCGCGGGCGGTGGTCAACGGCTCGACGCGGAGGATCGCCACCGGCCGAGGTTATGCGGGCGGGGGGACGAAGGCATATGCTGGCGCCCGATGAGCCTCAACCTCAGCGCCGGAGAGCACGTCATCTTCGAGGGCCACCCCTCCTGGCGGGCGATCCTCGGCTTCTACCTCAAAGGCGCCCTCGTCGCGGTCATCCTCGGCGTGATCGCGAAGCTGATCGACGGCAACGCCAGCGCCTTTGCGGTGATCCTCGTCGTCCTCGCGATCACCCTCCTGGTCGGCTTCGTCAAGCGAGTGGCGACGACCTACACGATCACCAACCGTCGCCTCAACATCAAACGCGGCATCGTCTCCAAAGAGGTCCAGGAGACCCGCCTCGAGCGCGTCCAGAACGTCAACTACCGCCAGTCCGTCTACCAGCGCCTGATGCAGATCGGCGACGTCGACTTCGACACCGCGGCAAGCGACGACTACAACTTCATCTTCGCCGGCGTCGCGGACCCGGGCGACGTAGTCCACGCCGTGGACCAGGCGACCGCAGCCGGGGCGGCTGGCTCGCACGGGTTGGGCGAGGCGCAGCCGCCGAGCAACGCTTAGGCGCGGAGATTCGCCGCCGTTCTCTCGAGGATCTGGCGGACGTGCCGTGGTTCGTACTTGACCTGCCAGTGAGAGAAGCGGAGCGGGGTTAGGCCGGCGGCGGTATGGGTCTGGAAGCGCAGGGCATCACGGGTCTGTGCGGCTGGGGTGCGGTGATAGCGCCACCCGTCGGTCTCGACCACGAGCCCAAGGTCAGGCCAGAAGAAGTCGACCTCGAACTTGTTGACCTTGACTTTGGTGAGCGGCGTCGGCAGCCCGGCCGCGGCGGCGATCGGGCGGAAGAGGAGTTCCAATTCGTCGTCGGAGAGGCGGAAGGTGTGCTTGTCGAGGATCGCGCGTAGAGGACGAATACCCGGCTCGCCCGGGTGATCCTCCAGTGCCCTGCGCAGCGCATCAGGATCGATCACATTCCGCATATCCGCGTCGTTAACAGCACGCTCAAGCCGGTTCTCGGGAAGTTCGAGCGCAATATCGAGGAACGTCTTCACAGGCTGGGTAACGGGGATGCCTCGGCGAGTCCCGATGTCGCGGTTCCGTAAGCCAGCGCGGTCATGAGCGCGGATTCCCGGCCGCCGAAAGGAGCGGTGTCGATGCACGCTCACATCGATCACATCCTTCCTCTCCTCACCAAACCTCCAGAGCGCGGCCGCGCTGCGGTGGCTAAGCAAGCCACCTTCCCCGCAGGAAAGAACCGCCACCATCCATCGCCTCTCTCGGGTCAGCCGCGTCCATCCGACGAGGTAAACACCTTGGGCTGCCCGATACAAGCGCTCGATCTTAAGGCGATGTTCGATCGCAGCTTTACTGAACCCAAGTCCCAGGAGCTGCGCTCGCGTCACCACTCCATGCTGCCGCCCAGCCAGCTCCCAAGCCAGACGACTCCTCGTTTCCAGACTTTTCCTCGCCATAGCAAGGAAAAGTCTGGAAACGACGCAGCTCTCCCCCCGGGAAGGCTTGCGCGGGGGGTTTACTTGCCGGAGTTTGCGGTGCTTAGGCGGCGGCGGCTTCGGCGCCGGCGGCGTCGCGCAACGCGTCGGCGCGGTCGGTGCGCTCCCAGGTGAAGTCGTCGTCGGCGCGGCCAAAGTGGCCGTAGGCGGCGGTCTTCTGGAAGATCGGGCGGTGGAGGTCTAGGTACTCGCGGAAGGCGCCGGGGCGCATGTCGAACTCGGCCTCGACGAGTTGGGAGATCTGGGCGTCGGGGAGCTTGCCGGTGCCGAAGGTCTCGACCATCAGCGAGACCGGGTGGGCGACGCCGATTGCGTAGGCGACCTGGACCTCGCAGCGCTGCGCCAGGCCAGCGGCGACGACGTTCTTGGCGACGTAGCGGGCGGCGTAGGCGGCCGAGCGGTCCACCTTCGACGGGTCCTTGCCGGAGAAGGCGCCGCCGCCGTGGCGGGCCATGCCTCCGTAGGTGTCGACGATGATCTTGCGGCCGGTGAGGCCGGCGTCGCCGACCGGGCCGCCGATCACGAACTTGCCGGTCGGGTTGACGAGGAACTCGCTCTGCAGCTCGCTCTCGTCGAAGCGGCCGGGAACCTCGGCCCGCAGGACCGGCAGGATCACGTTCTCCCATAGCGCCGGCTTGATCTGCGACTGGGAGTCGACCCCCTCGTCGTGCTGGGTGGAGATCAGGAGCTTTTCGACGGCGACGGGGCGGCCGTCGGCGTAGCGGACGGTGACCTGGGTCTTGCCGTCGGGGCCGAGGTAGCCCATCGTCCCGTCCTTGCGCACCGCCGCGAGGCGTTCGGCGAACCGGTGGGCGAGGTGGATCGGCATCGGCATCAGCGCCTCGGTCTCGTCGCTGGCGTAGCCGAACATCATCCCCTGGTCGCCCGCGCCGACGACGTCGAGCTCGTCGTCGTCAGATGGGTCGACTTTCGTCTCGTAGGCCTGGTCGACGCCCTGGGCGATGTCGGGCGACTGTTTGTCGATCGAGGTGAGGACCGAGATGTGGTCGCAGTGGTAGCCGTAGTCGCCATGGTCGTAGCCGATGCCGCGCACGGTCTCGCGGACGATTTCCGGGATGTTGAGGTGGACGTCGGTCGAGATCTCCCCCGAGACCACCGCCATGCCGGTATTGACGAGGGTCTCGCAGGCGACGCGGCCACCCGGGTCGCCACCCATGATCGCGTCGAGGACGCCGTCGGAGATCGCGTCGGCGACCTTATCCGGATGCCCCTCGGTGACCGACTCGGACGTGAAGAGGTACTCGCCCTCGGCTAACGGCTTCGTTGACATGCGCGAAAGCCTAGAGCAAATTTGCGCGGAGGCGTTTGATCAGTCGCTGCCGTAGCGGCGGCGGCCTGAGGCGGGGACGAAGTCGATAATCAGCGGCACTCCCTCCAGCTCATATGCCTCGCGCATCCGGTTCTCCAGGTGGTAGGCCCAGTCGCGGCTGATCAGTTTGCGGTCGTTGACCTGGATCGCGACTCGCGGCGGGCTCTCCCCCACCTGGGCCGAGTAATAGAGGCGCAGGCGCTTGCCGCGTTTGGAGGGCGGCGGGGTGCGGGCGACGATGTCGCTGACGAAGCGGTTCAGCTCCGGGGTCGGGATCCGCTCCGCGGCCTTGTCGGCGAGCTCCATAGCCCGCGGCAGCAGGGTGACGACGTTGCGGCCGCGCTTCGCCGAGCAGGTGATGACCGCGGGGCGCAGCCGCAGTTTTCGCGCGACCCGGGCGCGGGCGTCGTCGATGTCGGTCGTCGTCACGTCCCACTTGTTCATCGCCAGCAGGGAGGCGCAGCCGGCCTTCATCGCCATCTCCGACACCCGCAGGTCCTCGGTCGTCACCCCCTCGGAGGCATCGCAGACGACGATCGCGACGTCGGCCCGCTCGACCGCCCGTTCCGAGCGCAGCTGCGCGTAGTAGTCGACGGTGCCGGCAACCTTGGAGCGGCGCCGCAGGCCGGCGGTGTCGACGAGGATCGCGCGGCGGCCGTCGACCTCGACCTCGGTGTCGATCGCGTCGCGGGTGGTGCCGGCGACGTCGGAGACGATCACCCGCTCGGAGCCGAGGAAGGCGTTGACGAGCGAGGACTTGCCGACGTTGGGGCGGCCGATCACGGCGACGCGGGTGGCGTCGTCCTCGTCTGCCTGCGGCTCGCGGTCGCCGAGCGCGGCGGCGATCGCGTCGAGCAGGTCGCCGGTGCCGAGCCCGTGGGTGGCGGAGACGGCGATCGGGTCGCCGAGGCCAAGGCCATGGAACTCGGCGGTGATCGAGTAGTCGTCGGGGCGGTCGGCTTTGTTGACGACGACGATCACCGGCACCTGCGAGCCGCGCAGCGTCTTCGCCAGCTCGGCATCGCCGGCCCGCAGCCCGGCGCGGCCGTCGACGACCATCACGATCGCGTCGGCTTCGGCGATGCCCAGACGCGCCTGCGCCTGCACGTCCTGGGCCAGCTCGGCCTCGTCGCCGAGGTCGATGCCGCCGGTGTCGACCAGCTCGAAAGCGATCCCGTTCCACTCGGTCGCGAGCCGCTTGCGGTCGCGGGTGACCCCCGGCTCGGGCGAGGTCACGGCCTCGTTGCCGCCGACCAGGCGGTTGACGAGGGTGCTCTTGCCGACGTTGGGAAAGCCGACGACGGCGACGGTCGCAAGGCTCATGCCAGGCCCCTCTCGCGGACGAGGGCAACGACGCGGGCGACGACTTCGTCGAGGCTGAAACCGGTCGTGTCGAGCTCGACCGCGTCCTCGGCGGCGCGCAGGGCGCCGTGCTCGCGCTCGGTGTCGCGGGCGTCGCGCTGGCGCTGCGCCTCCAGCACCTGCTCGACGGGCTCACCGGTCTCTGCGGCACGGCGGCGTGCGCGCTCCTCGTCGGAGGCGGTGAGGAAGACCTTCAGCGGCGAGTCGGGGCTGACCACGGTGCCGATGTCGCGCCCCTCGGCGACATAGCGCCCGGCGGCGATCAGCTGGCGCTGGCGCTCGACCATCGCCGCGCGGACGCGCGGGTGGACGGAGACCTGGGATGCGGCGGCGGAGACCTGCGGCTCTCGGATCTCCTCGCTGACGTCATCGCCGTCGAGCAGCACCCGGCGGCCGTCGAAGTCGATCTCGAGTCCCTCGGCCAGGGCGCCGACGGTCTCGCCGTCGTCGAGGTCGGCCTTACCCTGCTGCGCGGCCAGCGCCACGCAGCGGTACATCGCCCCTGAGTCGAGGTAGGTGAAGCCGATCTCGCCCGCGACGGCGCGCGCGACCGAGGACTTGCCGGCCCCAGCGGGGCCGTCGATCGCGATCACCATGGGGGGAGCGTATGCAGCCGGCTCAGCCGGCGTCGCCGCGCTCGTGCGAGGCGAGGAAACGCTCCAGGAGACGGTTGTAGGGGTCGCCCGTCTCGGGGACGCTGTGGCCCTTCCCTTCGATCGTCGCCCGCTCGGCTCCCAGCGCCTCGGCCAGCCGGTCGCAGACGGCCTCGAACACGGGAGAGTGGCCGCCGGAGACGACGAGGACCGGGAAGCCGGCCGCGGCGAGGCGGTCGAGCGGCACCTCCCCCTCCCACGGCGGGCGCTCGCGCATCGCCAGCTCGGCCCCGCGGCGCAGCGACTCCGGCAACTCGCTCGGCGTCTCGCGGGCGGAGTTGGCGCCGAAACGGAACATGCGGACGAAGTCGAGCGGCGTGATCGAATCCGCCGCGCCATAGAGGCGCTCGCCGTTGGCGATCATCTCGGCCGCCTCGGGCGTCCCCGCCAGCTGCAGGGTGCCCGGCTCGGAGATGGTGAGCGAGAGCGCCGCCTCGGGACGCAGCGCCGCCGCGTAGAGGGCGATCACGGCGCCGTAGGAATGCCCGACCAGGTGCGCGCCGTCGCCGAGCAGCTCCGCGAACAGCGGCGCTTCGACCTCGAAGTCGTTGCGCGGCAGCGGCGGGCTGTCGCCGAAGCCCGGCCGGTTGGGGAAGACCAGCGTCCAGCTGCGGCCGAGCTCGCGCTGGCGCCGCCAGGTCAGGTCCGCCCCGACGACGCTGCCAGGGACGAAGAGGACCGGCGGGCCCTCCCCCAGCCGTTCCACGTCGAGGTCGTAGCCCCGCACCTCACCCCCCGAGCAGCGAGCCGAGGTCCCGCTCGAAGCCCGGGTAGCTGACGGCGGCGGCATCCATGCCACGCACCTCCACCCCCTCCTTCGAGGCAAGACCGGCGACGGCGCCGAGCATCGCGATCCGGTGGTCGCCGTGCGAGTCGATCGTGCCGCCGCGGAGGCCGCCGGCGCCCTCGATGACCATCCCGTCCGGCGTCGGCTCGACCTTGCCGCCGAGCGCGCGCAGCGCCGCGGTCACGGTCTCGATCCGGTCGGACTCCTTGCGCCGCAACTCCTCGGCATCGCGGATGGTCGTGGTGCCTTCGGCGAAACAAGCGGCGAGGGCAACCAGCGGCAGCTCGTCGATCGCCAGCGGGATCTCGGCACCGCCGACTTCGGAGGCACGCAGGGGCGCGGTACGGGCGCGGAGGTTGGCGATCGGCTCGCCGCCGACCTCCCTTTCGTCCTCGGGCTCGATCTCCGCTCCCATCCGCTCGAGGATCGTCAGCAAGCCGGTGCGGGTCGGGTTGACGTTGACCTCCTCCAGCAGCACCTCGCTCCCACCGACGAGGGAAGCGGCGACGATGAAGAAAGCGGCGGAGGAGATGTCGGCGGGAACCGTGATCGGATCGGGTTCGAGCCGCCCCGCCGGCCGCACCACGACCGCATCGCCGTCGCGCTCGATCGAGGCGCCGGCGGCGGCCAGCATCCGCTCGGTGTGGTCGCGGCTGGGTAGGGGCTCGACCACCCGCGTCTCTCCCTCCGCCAGGAGCCCGGCGAAGAGCAGGCAGGACTTGACCTGGGCGCTGGCGATCGGCATCTCGTAGGTGATGCCGTGAAGCGGAGCGCCCTCGATCTCCAGCGGCGGCAGGCGGTCATCACGTGCAGCCAAGTGAGCGCCCATCTCGCGCAGAGGAATCGCGATGCGATCCACCGGCCGCCGACGGATGGATTCATCCCCATCGACCGTCCACCGCTCCCCCACCTGCCCTGCCAACCAGCCCGGCAGCAGCCGCAGGAGAGTTCCGGCATTCCCGACGTCGATCGCGGTGGAGCGTGCACCGCGGAGGCCGATTCCGGTGACCATGAAAGAAGTGCGGCCGGGGACCCTCCACCAGATTTCTGCACCCAGCCGCTCTATCGCAGCTACCGTCGAGCGCGTGTCCGCCGCATCGAGGTAGTCGAAGATCTCCGTCTCCCCCTCCCCCATCGCCGCGATCAGCGCCGCGCGGTGGCTGATCGACTTGTCCGAGGGCGGGCGCAGGGAGCCGCGCAAGGGTCCCGAGGGATCGAAGCGGGTCATCGGCCGAGCCTAATTGCCAGGGCCGCTGCCGAGGACCGTCACGGTATGGCCGAGGCCTCGCACCAGCTCCTCCGCCTTCGCCGCTTGCTCGTCACCGCCGACCCAGAGCGAGACCGCGCCGGAGGTCATGTCGGGCGCCGGATGCAGCGCCATGTCCTCGATGTTCACGCCCGCCTCGCCCAGCGCCAGCGCCAGCTCGGCGATCGTCCCCGGCTTGTTGGCGACGACGATCCGCAGCTCGCGCAGCGGCCCCGCCTCCGACTCGGCTTCGAGCAGGCGCTGGCGCGCCTCGCCGGCGGCGCCGTGCCAGGTGGCGAGTGCCTCGCGGTCGCCCTCGCGGATCAGCCGCGCCGCCTCGCGCAGCCGCGCGCCGACGGAGTCGACCGAGTCCGCGACCGCCTCGCGGTTGCTGGCGAAGATGTCGGCCCAGATCGCCGGGTTCGACCCCGCCACCCGGGTGGCGTCGCGGAAGCTCGGGCCGACGTCCGGCAGTCGCTCGGTTTCCTGCGTCAGCGAGTCCGCCGCCTCGCTCGCCAGCACGTTCGCCAATACGTGCGGCAGGTGGCTGATCGTCGCCATCAGGCGGTCGTGGCCCTGCGGGTCGATCGCCTGCGGCCTAGCCCCCAGCGCCGCGAGCGCCCGCTGCAGGCGGTCGTAGAGCACGCCGCTGACCTGCTCTGTCGGGGTCAGGTACCAGCGCGCCCCCTCGAAGAGATCCTCGCGGGCGTTCTCCACCCCCGCCGTCTCCGCCCCGGCCAGCGGGTGGCCGCCGATGAAGCGCTCGTCGCCCCCCACCACTTCGACCAGCTCGCCCTTGGTCGAGCCGACGTCGGTGACGACGGCGTCGGGCCCGACGGCGGCGAGCGCCTCGCGCGCCTGCTCCGGCAGCACCGCCACCGGGCCGGCGCAGAAGACGAGGTCGGCACCCTCGCAGGCCTCCGCGACCGAGCCGGCACCGCGGTCGATCGCCCCCAGCTCGACCGCCCGCGCCAGCCGCTCCGGGCTGCGCCCGCAGCCGACCACCTCGGCATCCAGCCGCCGCCGCGCGGCGAGCCCGATCGAGCCTCCGATCAGGCCCACCCCGAGGACGGCGATCTTCATGGACGAGGGCGCGGGCTCACGAGCCGCGCCGCGCCTCCACGGCGGAAGCGAGCCGTTCCAGCGCCTGGACGGTGTCCTCCCAGTTGAGGCAGGCATCGGTGATCGACTGCCCGTAGACGAGCTCCTCGCCCGGCACCAGGTTCTGCCGCCCCTCGACCAGGAACGACTCCAGCATCACCCCGACGATCGCCTTGTTCCCGTCCGCCACCTGGTCGGCGATGTCGCCCGCGGCGAAGAACTGCTTTTCCGGGTCCTTGCCGCTGTTGTCGTGGGAGGCGTCGATCACCAGCCGCTCCGGCTGCCCGGCGACGCCGAGCGTCACCAGCGCGTCCTCGACCTCGGGCGGGTGGAAGTTCGGCTGCCCGTGGCCGCCGCGGAGGATGACGTGGCAGTCGGGGTTGCCGGTCGTGTGCAGGATCGCCGGCTGGCCGGCGTCGTCGATCCCGGCGAAGGCGTGCGAGACCGCCGCCGCCCGCACCGCGTCGACCGCGACCTGGATGTTGCCGTCGGTCCGGTTCTTGAACCCGATCGGCATCGAGAGCCCGGAGGCGAGCTGGCGGTGCGTCTGGCTCTCCGAGGTGCGCGCCCCGATCGCCCCCCAGGCGACGCAGTCGGCGATGTACTGCGGCGTGATCGGGTCGAGGAACTCGCAGCCGACCGGCAGCCCGGTGTCCAGCACCTCCAGCAGCAGCTTGCGGGCGATCCGCAGCCCGGCGTTGACGTCGCCGCTTTCGTCGAGGTGCGGGTCGTTGATCAGCCCCTTCCAGCCGGTCGTCGTCCGCGGCTTCTCGAAGTAGACGCGCATCACCAGCAGCAGGTCCTCGCGCAGCGACCGTGCGGTCGCGCTCAGCCGCGTCGCGTACTCCATCGCCGCTTTCGGGTCGTGGACGCTGCACGGGCCCACCACGACCATCAGTCGCGGGTCCTTCCCCTCCAGCACCTCGCGCACTTCTTCGCGTCCCCGGATCACCGCTTTCGCCCGCTCCTCGCCGAGCGGCAGCTCCGCCAAGAGCTTTTCCGGCGACACCAGCTCGACGACTTTCCCGATCCGCTGATCGCGGACGCCGTCTCGTTTCGCCCCCTCCATCCCGATGAACATATTGTCTTTGCCTTTCTCCAAACCCCTGAGATCGTACTTTCTGGTCGCTCGCTGTCGGGTCGGTTCGACGCGCGAGTGCAACGCGAACTCGGATGGCGCCCGGCGGAAGATCTGGTCTTCTGGCGGCATGGAGCCGCCAGGCCGGGCGCCTAGCTAAATCGCCAATACCAATAGGTGAGGTGAGATGGCGCGACGGCAGCGTCGAGCGCACTGGTGCCAGCCGTGGATGTGCCTTTGTCCAACCTCACTCTGCTGGACGTTGTATCACGGTGGCAGCTTTAGTCAAGTAAATCCGACAGGACGCGCAGGAAGCGCTCGTTCTCTTCGACCGTGCCGTAGCTGACGCGGATGTGGCCGGGGCCGCCGAGGGCCTTGCCGGGACGGACGGCGATCTCGCGCTCGGCGAGGCCGGCGAGGACCGCGGCTTCGTCGGCGTCGCCGAGGTCGACCCAGGAGAAGTTGGCGTGGGAGTCGGTGCTCTCGAGGCCTAGTCGCTGCAGCCCTTCCTCGACGGTGAGGCGAGCGGCGATCGTGCTCTCGACCCGGCGCAGGACGTCGTCCTGGTGGCGCACCGCCTCCGCCCCGGCCGCCTGGGCGAGGGCGTTGACGCTGAAGGGCTGGCGCACGGCGTCGACCGCGGCGCGGAAGTTGGCGGAGCCGATCGCGTAGCCGACCCGCAGCCCGGCGAGGCCGTAGCACTTGCTGAAGGTTCGCAGGACGACCAGGTTCGGGAAGTCCTTCAGCAGGTCGAGGGTGGCGTCGGGGTCGTCGTGGGCCTGGAACTCGACGTAGGCCTCGTCGAGGACGACCGTCACGTGGCTCGGGATCCGCTCGCAGAAGGCAGCGATCTCGGCCGCCGGGATGTGGGTCGCGGTCGGGTTGTTCGGGTTGCAGACGATCAGCAGCTGCGTCGCCGCCGTTACCTCGGCCGCCATCGCATCGAGGTCGTGGACATCGCCCTCGGCCAGGGGGACGCGGACCTCGCGGGCGCCGGTCAGCGCCGGCAGGTACGGGTACATCGAGAAGGATGGCCAGGCGTAGACGATCTCCGCCCCGGGCTCGCAGAGGGCGTCGGCGGCGGCGAGGAGGATCTCGCAGGAGCCGTTGCCGACGGCGATCTGCCCCGGCTCGGTCTCATAGCGGTCGGCGAGGCGCTGGCGCAGCAGGGTCGCGTCGGGGTCCGGGTAGCGGTGCATCGCCCCGGCGGCCTTCTGGATCGCCTCGACCACCTGCGGGTGCGGCGGGAACGGCGACTCGTTGGAGGCGAGCTGGGCGATGTTGCCTGAGGCGATCGCCTCAGGCGCCTGCCCGGTCGGGACCCCGGCCTGGTAGCCCGGCATGCGGGCGAGCTTCTCCGCGAAGGTGATCGTCATCGGCAACCGATTCTGACGGACGCCGGGTCTACTGAGCCGCGTGGAGGTCGGCCCGCAGCTTCTGCGCCTCGCCGGCGTACACGTGCACCGGCTCGTGATCGGCGGCGGCGTAGAAGTGGAGCATCACCCTGATCACCCGCGGCATCGAGCCGGGGACGGGGATCTCGCGGCAGCAGAGCAGCGGCACCGAGTCCAGCCCGAGCTTGCGCGCCGCAACCGCCGGGAACTCCGCATCGAGGTCATCGGTGGTCGTGAACAGGCAGCTGACCATGTCGGCCGGCTCGAGCCCGTTGCGCTCGATCAGCGCCCGCATCAGCTCCTCGGTCGCACCAAGGATCGCCTCCGCCTCGTTCGCCTCCGCCTGTGTGGCGCCGCGCACGGCGAAGAGCCGCTGCTGAGGCGGCTGGTAGGCGCCGGCTTCCAGGTTTCCGTTGCTTCCGTTCCCGCTCACTCCTATGGATCTTCTCAGAGGAGGGGGGCGAATCCTGGAGCGGTGGGACTTATGACCGCATAGCGGGCAAAAGAACCATCACTCGACCGGAGGCGGTCGCCGCCTTGGCAACGCGCCAGCATGGTGTGGTTTCAAGAGAGCAGTTGCGTCGCCTCGGGATAAGCAACACGGCGATTTCTCGGGCCTGCAGCATCGGGCGGCTCCACCGCATCTTTCGCGGGGTTTATGCAGTGGGACACAAGCGCCTCACCGAACGCGGACGGCTAATGGCCGCCATCCTCGCCTGCGGCAAGGGCACCGTGATCTCCCACCGCAGCGCAGGAGCCCTGCTGGGCCTGCTCGACGAGGGTCCCGCGGTGATCGATGTCATCTCTCCAGGAGATCGTGGTCGCCACATCGACGGCATCCGCTTCCACCGCGTGCGGCCGCCGCGCCTCGAGGAGACCGGCACGGTTGGCGGCATCCCCTGCACGAGCCCGGCGCGGACGCTGGTGGACCTCGCGGGCGCCGTGGGCGATTGGACCCTCCGCAGCGCCTTCGACCGCGCGGCGCACAAGCGCCTTCTCGACATTGCGGCGATCGAGGCCTCGATCGACCCGCGGCGGCGCGGGATGAAGGGCCTGCTCGCCCTCGTCGAGAAGTGGCGAGCCGCGGCGCCGCTGACGAAAACGCGAGGCAAGCTGAAAAGCCCGCTAGAGGCAAAGGTGCTGCCGCTGCTCGTCCAGCGCGACCTGCCCCCGCCCCAGATCAACGCGCCGGTCGAGATCGCCAACGGCCGGATCGAGGTCGACTTCCTCTGGCGCGAGCAGCGCTTCGTCGTGGAGGCCGACAGCCGCGACTTCCACGGCACGGCAATGGCCTTCGAGCGCGACCGCTGGCGCGACCGCGAACTGATGCGCGCCGGCTACTCCGTCCTCCGAGTGACCCACCACGAAGCCGAGCACGAAGCCGAGGCCGTTGTGGAGACGGTTGCCTCACGGCTTGCGGCCCACTCGTACGCCCCGACTCCCTCCCGAAGTTCCTAGCCGCAGCTGGCAGACAAATCCCCCTCCCCACAAGCTTGTAGGAGGGGGATTTGGCTGCCCCGAGCGGCTGGAACTGTCAGCCGGCCGCTTCGCGTAAAAGGGCGACCTCGTCATTTGAGAGGCGCCGCGCCCCACCCTCCTTCAGGTCGCCGAGCCCCAAAGGCCCGAAGCGGACGCGCCGCAGCGCCACCACCTCGTTCCCGACCGCTTCGAGCATCCGCCGCACCTGGCGGTTGCGGCCTTCGCGGAGGACGATCTCGATCTCCTGCTTGCCGAGGCGCTTCACCTGCGCGGGTGCCGTCGGCCCGTCCTCCAGCTCTACCCCGCTCCTTAAACGCTCCAGGTCGCCCTCAGCGATCGGCGTCTTCAGCCGCACCGCGTAGGTCTTCGGCACTTCGTAGCGCGGGTGCGTCAGCCGGTGCGCCAGCTCGCCGTCGTTGGTCAGCAGCAACAGGCCCGACGAGTCGGCGTCGAGCCGCCCCACCGGATACAGCCGCGCCTCCGTCTCGACCAAGTCGACCACCGGCACCCGGCTGCCCGGCTCCCGCGCGGTCGAGACAACCCCCACCGGCTTGTTCACCGCCCACACCTCGTGCGCCTCGGCCACGACCCGCGCCCCGTTGACCCGCACGTCGTCGCCCTCCCCCACGTCCCACGCCGGATCGGTGACGACCTCGCCCCCGACGGTCACCAGACCCTTGGCGATGATCTCCTCAGCTTTCCTCCTGGAAGCGACGCCCCCGTGAGCGAGGAACTTCGCCAGCCTCACTCTGCCCGCTGTTCCCCAGCCTTCAAGAGCCGCTCGCGCAGCTCCCGCTCGTCCTCGGGGCTGGGGTCGAACTTCGAGGGGTCGGGGAGCTGGTCGAGGCCGCTGAGGCCGAAGAGGCGCTCGAACAGCTCCGAGGTCTTGAAGATCGCGGCGCCGAAGCGGGAGCGGCCCGACTCCTCGATCAGGCCGCGCTCGGCGAGGCTGGTCACCGCCGACTCGGAGCTGACGCCGCGGATGCGGGCGATCTCCGGCCGCGAGACCGGCTGCAGGTAGGCGACGATCGCCAGCGTCTCGGCCTGGGCCTGGGTCAGCGGCGGCGTCCGCGGCTTCGCCAGCAGCCGCCGCGCCGCCTCCTCGCTGGCCGGATCGCCGGCGAGGCTGAAGCCGCCGGCGACCTCGCGCAGCACCACCCCGCGCCTGCCCTCGGCGAGGTCCTCGCGCAGCAGCCCGATCGCCTCTTCGACCTGGCCCTCGGTCGCCTGCGTCGCCTCCGCCAGATCCTTGACCGCGACCGGCTGCGGCGAGAGGAAGAGCAGCGCCTCGACGGTGCGGGAGAGGTCGCTCATGCGCCCTTCCTCGTGCCTGGTGGCACCGCCGCCACTTTCTTGACCCGGATCGGGCCGAAGCACTCGCCCTGCTCCCAGGTCACCTCGCCCTTGCGGTAGAGCTCGAGCATCGCGAAGAGGGTGACCGCCTGGGTCAGCCGGTCCTCGCCGCCGAACTCCTCGTCGAAGTCGAAGTCGGAGCGGCTCAGCAGCGCGTCGCGGACCGCCCGCAGCCGCCGTTCCAGCGAGACGGTCGGGCGGATGTGGCTGATGTCGACGTCGGGCGGCTCGGTCAGCAGGTCGCCGAGGGCGGCGCCGAGCTGGTCGGGGTCGTAGACGGCCGAGGCCGCCTCGACGGCGACCCGCCGCAGCTCCGGCGGCAGCGGCGCCGAGCGGTAGAGGTAGCCGCGCTGGGACTCGAATTGCTCTGCCAGCTCGGCGGCGGCGTCGCGGTAGCGCCGGTACTCGAGCATCCGCGCGATCAGCTCCTCGAGCGCCTCCTCGGGCTTCAGGTCGTCGAGCTCGTCCTCGGGCCCCGGCAGCATCAGCCGCGACTTCAGCTCCAGCAGGGCGGCGATCAGGACGAGGAACTCGGTCGCCACCTCCAGCTCCAGCTCTCCCTCGCGCTCGAGGTGCTCGACGTAGGCGACGACGACCTCCCCCAACTGCAGGTCCAGCAGGCTGACCTCCTCGCGCAGGACGACCGCCATCAAGAGGTCGAACGGCCCGGCGAAGACGTCGAGGTCGAGATCCAGGTCGAGGTCGGCGACGGCCATTGCGGGGAGAGTAGCCTCCATCCAGGAAGGAGCCGACGATGGGTCTGAGCCTAGCCTTGGTAATTGCGGCCATTGCCTTGCCGCCGCCCCTGCCGCCACCGGGCGAATTCGAGGCTCACGTCAACAACGCGTGGTTCCCGCTTCACCCGGGGTACACCCTCCTCTACCGCGGCGTCAAGGACGGCCAGCCCTCGCGCGACGTCTTCACCGTCACCCGTCGCACCAAGACGATCCTCGGCGTCGCCTGCACGGTGGTCAGCGACAAGCTCTACCTGCGCGGCCGCCTCGAGGAGCGGACCGAAGACTGGTACGCCCAGGACCGCGACAACAACGTCTGGTACCTCGGCGAGGCGACCGAAGAGCTGTTCCCGAACGGCAGCGTCAAGACGCGCGAAGGCAGCTGGCAGGCCGGGGTCGACGGCGCCCGGGCGGGAATCTTCATGCCGGCGCACCCTTTCCGCGGGCAGACCGGCATCCAGGAGCTCTACAAGGGCGAAGCCGAGGACCGCTTCCGCGTCCTCAGCCTCTCGGCGTCCGTCCGGACCCCCGCGGTGATCTCCAACTTCGCCCTGCTGACCCGCGAGTGGACGCCGCTGGAGCCCGGGGTCGTCGACCACAAGATCTACGCGAAGGGGATCGGGACCGCTCTCGAGGAAACGGTCAAGGGCGGCGACGAGCGCAACGAACTGGTCGCGGTCAAGCCGCCGAGCTAGCGCGCCGTGCCGAAGCCCATGCGCTCGCGCACATCGGCGATGACCGGGGCGGCCATCGCCCGCGCCTTCTCGGCGCCGAGAGCGAGGACGCGGTCCAGCTCGGCCTCGTCGGGACGCAGCTGCTCGTAGCGCTCGCGGACCGGCGCCAGGTACTCGACCACCGCCTCGGCGACCGCCTTCTTGAAGTCGCCGTAACCAGAGCCCTCGAACTCGCCTTCGACCGCCGCCTGGTCGCTGCCGCGGGCGACGGCGAGGATGTCGATCAGGTTGGTGACCCCCGGCTTCTCAGGGGAACGTTCGATCTCGCGGCCGGAGTCGGTGACGGCGGAGCCGAACTTCTTGCGGATCGCGCCGGGCTCGTCGAGGACGAGGACGGTCCCGTTCTCGGTGCCGCCGGTGGTCGACATCTTCCGCTCCGGCTCCTGCAGGTCCATGATCCGGGCGCCGACCGCGGGGACCACCAGCTCCGGCACGACCAGGGTCTCGCCGAAGCGCTGGTTGAAGCGGCGGGCGATCTCCCGCATCAGCTCGACGTGCTGGCGCTGATCGTCGCCGACCGGCACCTCGGTCGCCCGGTAGGCGAGGACGTCGGCGGCCATCAGCACCGGGTAGTAGAAGAGCGCCGCGGAGGCGAGCTCGCGGTCCTTTCCGACCTTTTCCTTGAACTGGTGCATGCGGTTGAGGTCGCCGTGGGAGGTGACCGAGGAGAGCAGCCAGGTCAGCTCGGCGTGCTCGTAGACGTCGGACTGGCGGAAGAGGATGCAGCGCTCGGGGTCGAGGCCGGCGGCGAGCAGGATCGCGGCGGTGTCGTAGACGCGCTCGCGCAGTTCGGACGGGTCGTAGGGGACCGAGATCGCGTGCAGGTCGACGATGCAGAAGATCGCCGGCTCGCCTCGGTCCTGGCCCTCGACGTACTGGCGGATCGCGCCTATGTAGTTGCCGAGATGCTTGCGTCCGGTTGGCTGGATGCCCGAAAAGATGATGGGTTTGGACATGAGGGACGGAGCCTAGTGAGAGGCCCGGGGTGGGTGCCCCTTGCTCGGACAAACGGCGGCCTAATTAGGCCGCCGTTTTGAGTATCCGCCCGCTCAAGGGGGACCCACCCCGGACTACGAAGCCGTTCCGTAAGACGCGCAGCTCAAGCGGTTTCGGCTGCCGTCCCGGCTTTCTCTCGCTCAGGAGAGGAGTCGCAATCGCTGCTGTGGCCGCACTCGCCTGCGGGGGCAGCACCGCCTGCTGGGACAGCTTGGGTGCTTCGTTTCGGGTTTTCGATGCCGAGGCCGGAGGCGATGCCGCCGAGGATCATCAGGATGCCGGCGATGACTACGCCGAGGTGGAAGGCCGAGGTGGATGCGGCGGCGGCGTGGGCGGTGAGGGGGCCGCCGGAGACGCCGGGGCCGGCGACGGCGTCGAAGCGGGCGGAGATGACGGCGCCGAGGACGGCGATCGCCAGCAGCCCCGCCACCCGCGAGACGCCGTTGTTGATCCCGGAGGCGATGCCGACGTGGCGCTCCTCGACCGAGTCGAGCACGGTCGCGGTCAGCGGCGCCACCGTCGCCGAGAGGCCGAGGCCGAAGACGAGGATCGCCGGCAGCACTTCGGTGACGTAATCGGCTTCGGAGCCGATCCGCAGCATCAGCAGCAGCCCGACGCCGCCGACGATCGGTCCGAGGGTCATCGGCAATCGCGGCCCGGTGCCGGAGGCGAGCCTGCCCCAGCGCGGCGAGAGGGCGAAGAGGATGACCGAGATCGGCGTCGTCGCCAGCCCCGCCTCCAGCGGCGAGTAGCCGGCCACCTGCTGGAGGAAGAGGCCGACGAAGAAGAGGCCGCCGATCAGCCCGGCGTAGGCGGAGAGCGTGGTCAGGTTGGCGATCGCGAAGTTGCGGATGCGGAAGAGGCCGAGATCCATCATCGGGTGGCGAGCGCGCGCCTCGTGGAGGACGAAGAGGGCGAAGCAGACGATGCCGGCGACGAGCGGCACCCAGACCACCGGGTCGCTCCAGCCGTGCTTCGGCTGCTCGATCAGGGCGAAGACGGGGCCGCCGAGCCCGGCCGCGGAGAGGGCGATCCCGCCCCAGTCGATGCCGCGGAAGGCGTCGGGGTCGCGGCTCTCGTCGACCGAGTGCATGGTCAGCGCGACCGTCCCCGCGATCAGCGGCAGGTTGACCCAGAAGATCGCCCGCCAGGAGGTGAGGCCGATCAGGGCGCCGCCGCCGGCCGGGCCGATCACGGTCGCGATCCCGGTCCAAGCGGTCCAGGTGCCGACTGCCTTCCCCCGCGCCGCGCCCTCGAAGGTGGCGGCGACGATCGCCAGCGAGCCCGGCACCAGCAGCGCCCCGGTGATGCCCTGCATAGCCCGGGCGGCGATCAGGAACTCGACGCTGGGCGAGATCGCGCAGAGCGCCGAGGTGACGCCGAAGCCGATCAGGCCGAAGACGAACATCCGCTTGCGCCCGAACTGGTCGCCGAGCGAGCCGCCGACCAGGAGCAACGATACCAAGGTCAGCATGTAGGCCTCGACCACCCACTGCTGGCCGGAGAGCCCGGCGCCCAGCCCTTCGCTGATCGCCGGCAGGGCGACGTTGACGACGGTGCTGTCGAGGAAGACGACGGTCGAGCCGAGGATCGTCGCGACGAGCGTCAGCAGTTGCCGGCGGGACACCCCAACGAGTCTAGGCGGCGGTGGCCTCGGGGTCGTCGAGTTCCCGTAGCTGCGCCGCCGGGGTGAAGAAGTTGCGGTAGGCGAGGACGGTCGCGGTCAGGGCCGAGATCGAGACGCTGCCGAGCAGCACGTAGAGGAGGATCAGCTGCAGGCGCACGGCGTCGGTGGGGTTGGCGCCGGCGAGCAGCATCCCCACCATCGTTCCCGGGAAGAAGATCAGCCCGGTGGTCTTGGTCGAGTCGACGAGGGTGATCATCCCCGAGCGCAGGGCGCGGCGGACGGTCGGCATCGCCGCTTCGCGGGCGGTCGCGCCGAGTGCCAGCGTCGCCTCGATCCGCGGCCGCGACTCCCCCATCTCGTCGCCGAGGCGGTTGAGGGCGACCGCCGAGGCGGTCATCGCGTTGCCGATCACCATGCCGCCGACCGGGACCAGGTAGCGCGGCGTCGGTTCGAAGATGCCGAGAGCGACGACGAGGCCGAGCGTGGTGCCGCCGGCCAGGGCCAGGGCGATCAGCAGCGGCTTGAACGATTCCGGGACCTTCTTGGCGCGGCCGCGGGCGGTGATCGCGCCGAAGAAGACCATCACCGCCAGCAGCGCCAGGACCAGCCAGATCGTGTCGGCATCGAAGATCAGCTTGATCGCGTAGCCGACGAGGGTGAGTTGGACAAAGGAACGGACGGTGGCGATGCCGATGTCGCGCTCGAGGTCGGCGCCCCACCAGAGGGAGATCGCCGCTGCGAGGGCGACCAGCGCCAGCGAGGCGGCGACCTGCCAGAGGTCGACGTGGATCGAGGTGCTGGCTGCCATCGGGATCACACGAGCACCTCAGCCAGCGGGCCGCAGCCGACCAGGCGGCCGCTCTCGAGCTGCAGCACCCAGTCGCCGAGGCGGCGCGCCTGCTCGGGGTCGTGGCTGACGAGGACGATCGAGATCTCGAGCTCGCGGCGCAGCTGCGCCAGCGCCGCCTCGATCGTGTCGCGGGCGGCGTGGTCGAGGGCCGAGGTCGGCTCGTCGAGGAGCAGGACGTGCGGCCGCTGCGCCAGCGCCCGGGCCAGCATCGCCCGCTGCTGCTCGCCAACCGAGAGCTTGGCGACGTCGCGCCCGGCGAAGGAGGGGTCGAGGCCGGCGAGGCCGAGGGTGCGGGCGGCGTCGAGCTGCTCGCCGGCGAGGTCGGCGGCGTAGCGCAGGTTCGATTCGACCGTCCCGGCCAGCAGGGCCGGCAGCTGCGGGACCAGCGCGACCTCGTGGCGCAGCGCCAGCGGCTCGTAGGAGCGCAGCGGTTGCCCGCGGTAGTCGATCTCGCCCCGATCGGGGTCGGCGAGTCGGTTCAGCAGCCGCAGCAGCGTCGACTTGCCGGCACCGGAGGGGCCGACGATCGCCGTCGCGCCCTCCGGGATCCCGGCGCTGAGCGAGTCGAGGACGGTCTTGCCGCCGCGGTCCAGCCCCACCTCTCGCAGCTCGAACAGCACCGGCGGATCATCCCACTCGCAAGATGGCTCCCGCTGTGGTCCCCTCTATCGATCCTCGCGAGTTCGGCTGGAACAATCCCGGGTAAGGAGATCGACGATGGCTAGAGCAATTTGGAGTGGAACGATCAGCTTCGGGCTACTGAACGTGCCCGTGCGCATGTACAGCGCGGTTGCGCGGCGCAGCATCGCCCTGCGCGAGATCCGCGAGTCCGACAGCGCCCGGATCAAACACCGGCGCGTCGCCGAAGGGACCGACGAGGAGGTCCCCTACGAGAACATCGTCAAGGCCTATGAGCTGAGCCCCGGGCAGTACGTGCCGCTGGGCAAAGACGAGATGGCGGCGCTGGCGCCGGAGAAGACGCGCGCGATCGACGTCCAAGACTTCGTCGATATCGAGGAAATCGACCCGATGTACTTCGACAGCCCCTACTACCTCGGCCCCGCCGACGGCGCCGAGAAGGCCTACTCGCTGCTCGCTTCCGCAATGGAAAGCTCGGGCAAGGCGGCGATCGCCCGCTTCGTCTTCCGCAACAAAGAGCACCTCTCGGCGATCCGCGCCAGCGACGGCGTGCTGACGCTGACCACGATGCGCTTCCACGACGAGGTCGTGCCGCCCTCAGAACTCGACGACTCCCTCCCCGACAAGGCGCCGAAAGTCGCCAAGCGCGAGCGGGAGATGGCCGAGCAGCTGATCGACTCGCTGAGCACCAAGTTCAACCCGAACGACTACCGCGACGAGTACCGCGAGCAGCTTCTTGCCCTGATCGAACAGAAGGCCGACGGCAAGGAGATCGTCGCGCCCGAAGCCGAGGCGCCGAAAGCGACCAAAGCCCCCGACCTGATGGCCGCGCTGGAGGAGAGCATCGCCGCGGTCAAAGAAAAGGCTTCTTCTTCTGGCGGGGCCAAAAAAGCGGCGAAAGCGAAACCCAAAGCCGCTAAGAAGAGCAAAGCGAAAAGCTCTTCACGCTCGAAAGCCAAAGCCAAAGCCTCGAAATAGGCTCGTAGGCCGTGGGCGAGACGCGGCAGGTCGAGGTCGACGGCAAGGAGCTGCGGCTGACCAACCTCGACAAGGTGCTCTACCCGGAGACCGGGTTCACCAAGGGCGAGATGGTCGACTACTACGCGCGGGTGGCGCCGGCGATCGTCCCCCACCTGAGCGGCCGCGCGGTGACGCTGCGGCGCTTCCCGGAAGGGGTCGACGACCTCGACGCTGCCTTCTTCGAGAAGCGCTGCCCGAAACACCGGCCGAAATGGGTGAAGACGGCGCGGGTGACGGTCGAGAAGGGCAAGATCGACTTCTGCGTCTGCGACAGCCTGCCGACGCTGATCTGGATGGCGCAGTTGGCGGCGATCGAGCTGCACCCCTCGCTGTCGCGGAGCCGGGCGCCGAAACGGCCGACCGTGCTCGCCTTCGACCTCGACCCCGGCCCGCCCGCCGACGTCGTCGACTGCTCGCGGGTGGCGCTGCGCCTGCGCGACCTGCTCGCCCAGCTCGGCCTCGAGAGCTTCGTCAAGACCTCAGGGTCGAAGGGGATGCAGCTCTACGTGCCGCTCAACAGCAAAGCCACCTACGAGCAGACGCGCCCCTTCGCCCAGGCGATCGCCCAGATCGTCGCCAAACAGAGCCCCGACGAGGTGCTGGCGAAAATGGGCAAAAAGAGCGACCGCAGCGGCAAGGTCCTGATCGACTGGTACCAGAACAACGAGCGCAAAACGACGATCGCCGTCTACTCCCTCCGCGCCCGCGAGCGCCCCACCTGCTCGACCCCAGTCAACTGGGACGAGGTCGAAGCGGCCGCCGATTCAGGCGACGGCAGCGCCCTCGTCTTCGAGACCACCGACGTCTTGAAGCGCCTCGACGACCAAGGCGACCTCTTCGCCCCGGTGCTGGAGCTGGAACAGCAGCTGCCGGAGCTGTAGCTGCATCCGACCGGACTGGAACCCTTTAGGTATGACCGAGGTCGCGTTCGCACTGAGTTACGTGCCCGTGGCAGCAATTACTGCCGCAACTACTTTCGCGGTAAATAAGACCAAGTCGTCAGTTGAACTCGTGAGAGCCCGCGCGGGAAACGCTCTTCTCCAACAGGAAAACAAGGAGCAGGAAAGGCGAAACCGTCAGCTGGCCTACGAGGAGATTGCTCACGTTACGCAAGACATCTTTGAGGTTCTTGGAACCCGTCTGGATGACCCAGAAAATCAAGAGAAATTCAATCGCTTCATTCGGCTGAGCACGAAGGTCTCCTTGTATGGACCACCATCAGTGCGAGAAGCCATGGCTGGTGTCAACGACGTGTACAACGAGTTTTGGTTCGCACTTCGAGCAGAACAGCACAGGCATCCAGAGACTGAGGAGGCTGTTTGCTGGCAGGCGGCCACCTACGAGCTAAAAGAGAAGTTCACGCGATTCAGCAAGAAACTGATGGACCAGATGAATGCAGACGTAACCCGCGGAATCGCAGATGATTCCTAGGAACTAAGGAAATATCACTCTCCTAGCCACTGACGGACGACCGGCTGGCGCGTCGCTTTGACCTCGTCGAGGCACCGCGACTCTGAACACCCGGCGCCGCCAGACCCCTTAGGGGGCGGGGTCCCTCCACATCTGCGTCACGTCGGGGCCATCGCCGGCGAGCTCGAAGCTGCCGCATGGCTTGAAGCCGAGCCGTTCGTAGCGCTGGTCGTTCGCCGGGTTCGACGACTCGAGGAAGGCGGCCGCTCCGATCGCGTCGAGGCGCTTCAGGTTGTCGGCCAGCAGGCCCATGCCCCATCCCCTGCCGGCATGGTCGGGATGGGTGCCGAGCAGGCTCAGGTAGTAGTGCGGGCCGCGGTCGTGAGGGTGCGCGGCGTCGAAGCGCTGGAAGGTGTCCAGGACCCTCCCGGCGCCGTCCTCGCCGAGCATCTCCCGGAGCAGCGACTCGAAGCGCACCTCGTCCTCGGGCGACAGCTCCGGCTCGCCCGGCGGGATCCAAACCGCGGCGGCACTGCAGTCAGCGGTCATCCAGACCCACCCGTGTGGGATCGCCGAGGCGACGGCCAAGCGCCAGGCGGCCCGGTGCTGCTCCAACCTGCGCTCGTCGTCGGGGAACGCCCAGGCCCAGACCGGATCCCGGTTGAATGCCAGCGCCAGCGTCTCGGCGACCGGGTCGAGGTCGTCTGGGGTCGCGACTCTGGCGTCTACGGGGCTAGGAGAACTCGCGCTCCCGGCCATCCCTACAGCGGCTGGCGAACGACCGGCTGGCGGGTCGCCTTGACCTCGTCGAGGCGGCGAACGGGGGTCGTGTAGGGGGCGTTTTTGGCCAGGTCGGGGTTGGACTCGGCCTCGGCGAGGATCTTCTCGATCGCCTCAGCGAAGGCGTCGAGAGACTCCTTGGTCTCGGTCTCGGTCGGCTCGACCATCAGGGCCTCGTCGACCAGGAGGGGGAAGTAGACGGTCGGGGGGTGGAAGCCGAAGTCGAGCAGGCGCTTGGCCAGGTCTAGGGTCGCCAGGCCGAGCTCGCGTTTCATCGGCTTGCCGGAGAGGACGAACTCGTGCATGCAGTGGCGGTCGAAGGCGATCGGCAGGCGCTCGCCGGCGCGACCCTCAGCCAGGCGCGCCTTCAGGTAGTTGGCGTTGAGGACGGCGGTCTCGGAGGCCTCCGCGAGGCCGTCGGCGCCGAGGCTGAGGATGTAGGCGTAGGAGCGGACGAAGACGCCGAAGTTGCCCTGGAAACCGCGCAGGCGGCCGATCGACTTCGGCCGCTCGAAGTCGAGGTCGAAGCTTGGGCCGTGGCCGTTGGAGCCCTCGCGACGGACCACCTGCGGCCGCGGCAGGAAGGGCTCGATCCGGTCGGAGACTGCAATCGGGCCGGCCCCAGGACCGCCCCCACCGTGCGGCTGGCTGAACGACTTGTGGAGGTTGACGTGGACGATGTCGAAGCCCATGTCGCCGGGCCGCGAGTGGCCCATCACCGCGTTGAGGTTGGCGCCGTCGTAGTAGAGGGTGCCGCCGGCCTCGTGGATCAAGCGGGCGATCTCGGCGATGTTCTCGTCGAAGACCCCGAGCGTGTTCGGGTTGGTCAGCATCAGACAGGCGACGTCGTCGGGGTCCTCGGCGATCTTCGCCCGCAGGTCGTCCATCTCGACGCCGCCCTGATCGTTGGTGGCGACCTTGACCACCGTGTAGCCGGCCATCGTCACCGAGGCCGGGTTGGTGCCATGCGAGGTGTCGGGGGCCAGCACCTTGGTCCGCTGTTCGCCGCGATCGGCGTGGTAGGCGCGGGTCAGCAGCAGGCCGGCGAGCTCGCCGTGGGAGCCGGCGCTCGGCTGCAGGCTGACGTGCGGCAGGCCGCAGATCTCGCCCAGCGACTCCTGCAACAGCCACATCAGCTCCAAAGCCCCCTGGGCATGCTTTGGGTCCTGCGCCGGGTGCAGGCGGGCGTGCCCGGGCAGCGCCGCCACCCGCTCGTTGAGGCGCGGGTTGTGCTTCATCGTGCAGGAGCCGAGCGGGTAGAAGCCGCTGTCGAGGTCGAAGTTGCGGCGCGAGAGCCGGTTGTAGTGGCGGACGATCTCCGGCTCGGCGATCTCCGGCAGCCGCGGCGGCTCGGTGCGAAGGAGATTCGAGGGGATCAGCTCATCGAGGGGCTTCTCCGGGACTTCCGTAGCAGGCAGCGCCGCGGCCCTGCGACCCGTCTTCGACTTCTCGAAGATCGTCCGCGCCCGTTCGGCCTGCATCGGCGTCTCGGTCAGAGCCACTAGGCAGCCACCCCCTCCCGCTCCGCTGCGACGGCCGCGCCGAGCGCCTCGGCCAGCTCGTCGATCTGGGCCAGCGTCCGTCGCTCGGTGATCGCGATAAGCAACCCGTCCTCGAACTCGGGGTACTCGCGACCGAGCGGGTAGCCGGCGGCGATGCCGCGCTCGGCGACCCGGTCGAGCACCTTCTCGACCGGTGCCTCCAGCCGCACCGCGAACTCGCGGGCGACCGGCGCCTCGTGCAGCAGCTCGACCCCGCTCACCGCGCTCAGCCGCTCACGCGCGTAGGCGGTCCGCTGGACCAGCAGCTCGCCGAGCTCGCGGAAGCCCTGCCGCCCGAGCCAGGCGAGATGGACCATCGCTCCCAGCGCGTTCAGCGCCTGGGCGGTGCAGATGTTGTTGGTCGCTTTCTCGCGGCGGATGTGCTGCTCGCGCGTCTGCAGCGCCAGGACGAAGCCGCGGCGCCCGTCGACGTCCTCGGTCTCGCCGGCGATCCGCCCCGGCATGCGGCGGATCTGCTCCTCGGTCGCACAGAAAAAACCAAACGAAGGGCCGCCGAAGTCCAGGCGGTTGCCCAGCGGCTGCCCCTCGCCGAGGGCGATGTCGGCGCCGCACTCGCCCGGCGGCTTGAGGATCCCCAGCGTCATCGGGTCGCAAGCGACGATCAAGAGCGCCCCGTGCTCCTTCGCCGCCGCGCCGAGCGCCTCGACGTCCTCGACCGCGCCGAGGAAGTTCGGACTCTGGAGGAAGACCGCCGCGGTCTCCTCGTCGACCGCCGCGGCCAGCGCCGCCGCGTCGGTCAGACCGCCCTCGATCCCGACCTCGACCACCTCGGCGCCGAAGCCGACCGAGTAGGTGCGCAGGGTCTCGCGGCTGTGCGGGTGGACGCCGCGGGAGACGACGAAGCGCCTGCGCCTGGTCGCCCCGATCGCCAGGTACCCGGCCGAGGCGAGCGACGAGGGCCCCTCGTATAGCCCCGCATTGGACACCGGCAGCCCGGTCAGCTCCGACATCGCCGTCTGGAACTCGAACATCACCTGCAGCCCGCCCTGGCTGATCTCCGGCTGGTAGGGCGTATACGGCGTCAGGAACTCGCTGCGCGAGGTGATCGCGTCGACGATCGCCGGCACGTAGTGGTCGTACATCCCCGCCCCGACGAAGCAGGCCTGCGCTTCGGCGTCGGCATTGCGCCCGGCCAGCGCGCTCAGACGCTCGTAGACCTCGGCCTCGCTCATCCCATCCGGCAGCGCCAGCGGCCGCCCCAGGCGCAGCCCCGCGGGGATCTGCTCGAACAGCTCGTCGACCGCGGCGACGCCGATCGCGTCGAGCATCTCCTGACGGTCGTCAGGCGTGGCGGAGGTGTAGCGAGTCACCCGCCTGATGCTAGGGGAGCCGCTTGTCGGGCTTGCGGTCTAGTTGTCCAGCAACTTGCGGTATTCCTCGACGCCGAGGAGCGTCTCGGCCTCCTCCGGCGAGCTCAGCCGCACCTTGACCAGCCAGCCCTCGCCGTAGGGATCCTCGTTGACCTGCTCCGGCGAATCCTGAAGTGCGTCGTTGACCTCGACGATCTCGCCCGACAGCGGTGCGATCACGTCGCTGACCGCCTTCACCGACTCGACCTCGGCGTAGGAAGAGTCTTTCTGGATCGCGGTCCCCACCTCGGGCGGGTCGAAGAAGACCACCTCGCCGAGCGAGTCCTGGGCGTACCAGGTGATCCCGAGGGTCGCCTGGTCGCCCTCGATGCGGGCCCAGTCGTGTTCCTCGTGGTAGCGCAGGTCGTCGGGATAGGTCGCGTCGGACAAGGCTCAGCTCCTTTTCGCGTAGAGGGGCTTGGAAGCTATCCGGGCGGGGCGGCGTTTGCCACGGACGTCGATCTCGACCTCGGTCCCGACCTCCGCCAGCTCCGAGCGCACGTAGGCCATCCCGGCGCCGAGCTCGAGCGAGGGCGCGTAGGTGCCGCTGGTCACCGCGCCGACCTGCTCGTCGCCCTGCATCACCGGGTTGCCTTCGCGCGGGATCCCCTGGCCCTCGATCTCGAAGGCGACGAGCTTCTCCGCCGTCCCCTCGACACGGGCGCGGGCGATGGCCTCGGATCCGATGAACCCCGTCGCCTCCTTGCAGCACCAGCCGAGGCCGGCTTCGATCGGGTTGCGCTCGGCGTTCAGCTCGTTGCCGTGCAGGGGGTAACAGACCTCCAGCCGCAGGGTGTCGCGAGCGCCGAGGCCGCAGGGGACGATCCCCGCTTCCAGCAGCTCGCACCAGATCGGCACCGCCACCTCCGGGTCGAGCAGCAGCTCGACCCCGTCCTCGCCGGTGTAGCCGGTGCCGCAGGCGAGCGCCGGGCGGCGGCCAATCTGGGGGTGGGAGACGTGGAAGCGCGGCGGCAGCTCGATCCCCAGCGTCGCTTCCAGCACCGTGCGCGCGTGCGGGCCCTGGACGGCGAGCATCGCGTAGCGGTCGGCGACGTCGCGGACGATCGCGTCAAAGGCGCGGCTGTGGCGGCCGAGCCACTCGAGGTCGGTCTCGTGGTTGGCGGCGTTGGTGACGACGAGATAGCGGTCGCCGCCGAGCCGGTAGGCGAAGAGATCGTCGATGACGCCGCCCTCCTCGTTGCAGAGGCAGGAGTACTGGGCTACGCCGACGTGGACCTTGGCGACGTCGTTGGAGAGCACCCGCTGCAGGAAGGCGAGCGCGCCAGGCCCCTCGACTTCGACCTCGCCCATGTGGGAGACATCGAACATCCCCGCGTGTCGCCGCACCGCCGAGTGCTCCTCCCTGATCCCCTCGTACTGCACCGGCATCTCCCAGCCGGCGAAATCCACCACCTTCGCCCCAAGGTCGACATGCTGCTCATAGAGAGGAGTCCGCATCGACCCCCAGCCTATTGACCAAGAGACCTGCGCAGGGCGGTCGGTACCCCCTCCCAAACACTCCCCAAAGCGAGCGAAGCGAGCGCGTTTGGGAGGGGGTACCGACCGCCCTCCCGCGCTTATTCCTTCAAGAACCCAGGAACGTCAATGTCGTCGTCCGAGACCCGGAGTTTGCGGATGTCGGTGTCCTCAGCCGAAACTCGCGGGCGGCTCTCGTAACGACGCCGCACCCGCTGCGGCGAACGCGCCAGCAGCTCGAAGCCTTCGAAGCCGGTGGCGATCACCGTCACCCGGACTTCGTCCTTCATCGACTGGTCGACGACGGAGCCGAAGATGATGTTGGCGTTGTCGTCGGCCTCGGCCTGGACGAGCTGGGCCGCCTCGTTGACCTCGAACAGGCCGAGGTCCTCGGGGCCGGTGATGTTCAGCAGCATCCCGGTCGCGCCTTTGATCGACTCCTCGATCAGCGGCGAGGTGATCGCCGCTTTGGCCGCGTCGAGGGCGCGGGCCTCGCCGGAGGCGGAGCCGACGCCCATCAGGGCCGAGCCGGCGTCGCGCATGATCGTCCGCACGTCGGCGAAGTCGAGGTTGATCAGGCCCGGGATGGTGATCAGGTCGGTGATGCCCTGGACGCCCTGGCGGAGGATGTCGTCGGCCATCCGGAAGGCCTCGAGGACGCTGGTCCGGCGCTCGACCGCCTGCAGCAGTTTCTCGTTCGGGACGATGATCAGGGTGTCGACTTTGTTGCGCAGTTTCTCGATCCCCTCGAGCGCCTGCTGCATCCGCCGTTTGCCCTCGAACTCGAACGGTTTGGTGACCGCGCCGACGGTGAGGGCGCCGATCTCCTCCTTGGCGATCTCGGCGATGACCGGGGCCGAGCCGGTGCCGGTGCCGCCGCCCTCGCCGGCGGTGACGAAGACCATGTCGGCGCCCTTCAGCGCCTCCTTGATCTCGTCGCGACTCTCCGCCGCCGCGCCGGCCCCGACCTCGGGGTTGCCCCCGGCGCCGAGGCCGCGGGTCAGCTCCTGGCCGATTGAAAGCTTGATGTCGGCGTCGCAGGCCTGCAGCGCCTGCGCGTCGGTGTTGACGGCGACGAACTCGACGCCCCTGATGCCGGCGTCGATCATGCGGCTGACCGCGTTAGTACCGCCGCCGCCTGCGCCGACGACCTTGATGACCGCGAGGTAAGTGGATTCCATCTCCCGATTTTCTCCAGCGCGCCCGGTTTCCCTTGGCGCGTTTCCAAAGCTTTGAGTTGAGTTGAGCCTTCTTTCCGTCCGAGCCTTCAGCAATGATCGAGTGTTCGAGTCGCTGTAGGAACGGCGGAAATTGCGCTTGAACGTAGGGCATTCCCGTGCTTCTGTCAAACGAGCGGGAGGCATCCTGCAGGCAGATATCTCAACCATGGGTTGAGGGCTTGCCCACTCTCACCCTTTACTTGAGACTTTGCGGGACCGCTTGCCAAAGCGGTTTCCGGCGCCTCAGGCGGGTTCAGGGTGCGGGCGGCAGTTCGTGTTCTTCACCCGCGTAGGACGGGCGGCTGGGAGCGTGCAGGTCTACATAATCGAGGGCGGTTATTTCCGGATCGGCGAGAACCGCGGCGGCGGCGCGCCACTTCTTCCTCGCCTTGGCGGCGTCGCCGAAGCGCAATTCGATCCCGGTGGTGAGGTTGACGTCGACCCCGCTGTCGCCGTAGAAGCTGCTTTCGACGTAGGGGCGCAGTTCGTCCGGGACGGCGGCGAGGACGCGCACCTGTTCCAGCGCCGGCCCTTTCAACCGCCCCCTCTTCGGGGGTTCTTCCAGCGGTAACCGCGGCAACGGTGGTTCTTCCGGCAGTGGCAGCCAGCGCACCAGCGACCCGTCGGCGGATACGCCGATCGCTTCCGACCCTTCGCCGATCGTCGCCGCCAGCCGCGGCACCAGCACCGTCGGTTCCGCAGTGTCCTGGCGAATCACGAACCAGTAGAAGGCCAGCGCGACAAGGACCGCAACCAGCGCGACGGCCACAAGCCGCAGCCTCATAGATCCCAGTCGGGCCACTCGACCCCCCCCAGGACCTGCACCTCGGGCTCCAGCGCGACGCCGAAGCGCTCGAAGACGCGCCGCCGTCCCGCCGCCATCAGTGCCAGCACGTCGGCGGTGCTGGCGTCGCGGTCGTTCTCGACGAAGTTGGCGTGCTTCTCCGAAAAGCGAGCGCCGCCTTGGCGAAGGCCGCGACAGCCGGCCGCCTCCAGCAACTGCCCGGCCGATTTGCCCTCCGCCTTCTCGTCCTCCGGGTTCTTGAAGGTCGAGCCGAAGGTCTTGATCCCCGAGGGCTGCGCCTCACGTCGTAGCTCTCGCATACTCGCCAGGGTGGCGCGAACCTCCTCCGGGTCGGCGGGCTGCAGCTGGAAGGAGGCGCGGGCGACGACTTCGCCCGGCTGCAGGTTCGAGCGGCGGTACTCGAAGCCGAGCTGATCGGGCTGGCGCCGGTCGGTGCCGGCGGCGGTGGCGACGTCGACCCACTCGAGCGCCCGTGCCAGCTGGCCACCGTAGGCGTTGGCATTCATCCGCACGGCGCCGCCGGTGGTGCCGGGGATGTTTATCCCGAACTCGAGACCCGAGAGGCCCCAGGCGGCGGTTTTCGCCGCCGCCGAGGGGAAGCGGTAGCCGCCGCCGCAGACGACGCGATCGCCCTCCCGCTCGATCTCCGCCAGCTCGCCGTTCAGCTTCAGCGCCAGCCCGTGGAAACCGTCGTCGGCGACCAGGAGGTTCGACCCAGAGCCGATCACCCCTATCGGGAGCCCTTCTTCGTCGGCCCAGCGCAGGACGGCGACCAGCGACTCCTCGTCGCCCGGCCGGGCGAACCAGTCGGCGGCACCGCCGGTGCGGACGGTCGTCAGACGCGCCAGCGGGAAGTCGCGCTCCACCCCGTCGGGCGGCGTGCTCACTGTCCCGCCTCCGTCAAGGCCACCGGCTCGGTGACAAGGGCCTCTCCCAACTCGACGACGTCGCCGGCGCCAATCGTGACCAGGATCGGCGCCTCGCCGACCTCCTGGGTGCGATCCAGGCGCTGGGCGAGCGCCCGCTGGGCGGCCTCGATCTCAGGCAGCCACCAGACTGGCCCTCCACCCATCCGCTCGGCGGCGGCCTGGGCGACCTGCAGGCCGCTGACGCCGGCGAGCTCGCCGACCGGCTGCTCGCGGGCCGGGTAGACGTCGAGGACCGCGACCTCGTCGGCGAGCACGAGGGCGGCGCCGAACTCCTGCGTCAGCGCCTTCGTCCGCGAGTAGAGGTGGGGCTGGAAGACCGCGATCAGGCGCGAGGGCCGCAGCTCTCGCAGCGCCGAGAGGGCCGCGCGCACCTCGGTCGGGTGGTGGGCGTAGTCGTCATATATATGGACCGGCCCGCGCGAGCCCTTCAGCTCGAGCCGGCGATGGACGCCGGGGAAGCGCGCGAGCGCCGCGGCGGCCGCCGTCGTGTCGAGGCCCGCCAGCTCGATCGCGCCGAGGGCGGCGCGGGCGTTGCGGAGGTTGTGCAGCCCGGGCACCGCCAAGCGCAGACCCTCCGGGCCAGGCGCCGCGGTGTCGAAGCGCGCTTCCTCCCCCCTCTGCCCCAGCCAGCCCATCTCCTCGTCCGTCGGCACGACCAGCCCGCGCGCCGGGCCGACGAAGCTGCGGAAGGCCTCGTGCAGCTCGGCCAGCGAGCCCCAGCGCGAGTGGTGGTCCATCTCGACGTTGGTGACGACCGCCACCTCCGGCCGCAGGCGCAGGAAGCTGGCGTCGCTCTCGTCGGCCTCGGCGACGACCCACTCCCCCTCGCCCCAGCCCGCGTTGGCGGTGCTGCCGTCGGGGCCGAGGCCCGGCACCTCGCCGCCGACGAAGAAGGCGGGGTCGGTGCCGATCGCCCGCAGCGCATAGGCGGTCATCGCGGTGGTGGTCGTCTTGCCGTGGGTGCCGGCAATCGCGATCAGGCGCTTCTCGGCGCAGAGCTCTGCCAGCAGCTGACCGCGGTGGATCGGCTCGATCCCGCGCTCGCGGGCCAGCGCCAACTCCGGATTGTCCTCGCCGATCGCGGTCGAGACCACCACCTCGGCCCCCTCCGGCAGGTTGGCGGCGTCGTGCCCGACCGAAGGTTCCAGCCCCGCCTCGCGCAACCGCTCCATATAAGAGGAGTCGCTGCGGTCGCTGCCGGTGACGGTGGCGCCGAGCCGCGCGCAGACCAGCGCCAATCCGCTCATCCCAGCGCCGCCGATGCCGATGAAGTGGAGCCGCCGCTCTTTCCAGTCGCTCATCGGGCCGCCTCCAGCACCTCGTCGGCGATGCGACGGGCGGCGTCGGGCTTGGCCAAGCGGCGTGCCGCAGTCGCCATTTCCGTCAATCGGGCTTCGTCGCCGAGCACGGCCCCGACCTCCGCGGCCAGACGCGCCGCGGTCAGCTCAGCGTCTGCGATCACCGTCGCCGCCCCGCCGCTTCGCATCCACTCGGCGTTGGCGCTCTGATGATCGGCGGTGGCGAAGGGGTAGGGCACGAGGATCGCCGGCCGCCCGACCGCGACCACCTCGAAGATCGAGCCGCCCGAGCGACCGAGCACCAGGTCGGCGGCCGCGAGCGCGTCGCCGAGATTCGGCTCGTAGGCGAGCAGCGTGTAGTGGGCGGCGTTCGGGGCGGCGGCCAGCCTGCTCTCCAGCTCCGGGAAGTCGCGGGTGCCGGCGATGTGAACTACCTGGAGGTCACCAGAACCCTCGGCGAAAGCTTCGATGGCGGCGAAGTTGATCGAGCGGGCGCCCTGGCTGCCGCCGACGACGAGCAGCACCTTGGCGTCGGCGGCGATCCCGAACCTAGCCCTAGCCCGCTCGCGGTCGCCTTCGAGCACCGCTTTCGGCACCGGCCGCCCGGTGACCAGGTAGGGCTCCCCCTCCCGTCCCTCGATCGGGAAGGCGAGGCAGACCCGCCGCGCCCGCCGCGCCAGCAGGCGGTTCGCCAGGCCGAGGTGGCTGTCGGCCTCGGTCAGCACCAGCGGCGTCCGCGTCAGCGTCGCCGCCAGCCCCGCCGGCCCGGCGACGAAGCCGCCGCCGCCCATCACCACGTCGGCGCCGCGCCGCCGCAGTGCCTTGCGCGCTTCGCCGACGGCGCCCAGCGCCTCGACCCCGGCGCGGGCAGCCTTCAGCGGGTTGCGACGGTCGATCCCGCGCACCTCGACGAAGTCGATCTCGTAGCCGGCGGCGGGGATCAGCTCCGCCTCGATCCGCTCGCGCGTGCCGAGGAAGCTGACCTCGGCGCCGCTAGCCCGAAGCTCTTCGGCGACCGCCATGGCGGGCACCACGTGCCCCGCGGTTCCCCCCGCCGCCACGACCACTCTTGGCTTTCCTGGCACCGCTCGATCTGCTCCTTTTGCTCGCGGGCGCACGCCCGCCTTCGACGACGCGCAGTTTGCCAGCGCCGGTGGGCGTCCTCGCGCGCGACGCCTTCGCCCGGCCGCCGCGGGCGACGTTGAGGATCAGGCCGATGGCGAACAGCGTCGCCATCAGGCTGCTGTTGCCGTAGGAGACGAAGGGCAGCGGCACCCCCGTCAGCGGCGCCAGCCCCATCACCGCGAAGAGGTTGATCGTCGCCTGCACCAGGACCAGCGAGGTGAGGCCGGCGACCAGCAGCTTCGCGTAGTTGTCCTTCGCTTTCTGCGCCGTTTTCAGGCCGGCGTAGCCGAGCATCCCGAAGAGGCCGACGAGGGCGCTGATCCCGACCAGCCCCAGCTCTTCGCCGATCACCGCGGTGATCATGTCGGTGTGGGCCTCGGGCAGGTAGAAGGCCTTGGAGACGCCGTTGCCGATCCCGACTCCGAAGATCCCGCCCGAGCCGAGCGCGATCTTCGCCTGCGCCGCCTGGAAGCCGGCGCCTTCGGCCGAGGCGCTGGGGTTGAGGAACGAGGTGAGGCGGGCCATCCGGTAGGGCTCGACGACCGCCATCAGCAGCATCAGGCCGCCGATCACCAGCGCGATCTTGCCGAGGTCGACCGGGCGCACCCCGGCGGCGATCAGCATCGCCGCGACCGAGAAGACGATCACCATCGTCGTCCCCATGTCGGGCTGGAGCATGATCAGCAGGCAGGAGGCGCCGGTGACGAGGAGGAAAGGCATGATCCCTTCCAGCGAGCGCACCCGCTTCGGCTTGCGCGCCAGGAGGTCGGCGCCGTAGAGGATCAGCGCCACCTTCGTCAGCTCCGAGGGCTGGATCTGCAGGGCGCCGCCGCCGATCCAGCGGGTGGCGCCGTTCACTTCGGTGCCGGCGCCGAGGACGACGAGGAGCAGGAAGATCGAGCCGCCGAGCAGGAGCGGCGTCAGGTTGCGGATCTTGTCGAGGCCGATCCGCGCGGTCACGTGCATGATCACGAGGGCGATCGAGCCGAAGATCAGGGTGCGCTTCAGGTAGTAGGCGCTGCTGGAGAGCCCGCCTTCCTGCAGGACTTTGGTGGTCGAGCTGGCGGAGAAGACCATCACCGCCCCCAGCGCCAGCAGGCAGAGGGTGGCGGTGAGGAGCAGGCTGTACTCGAGCGGGCGGGGACGCGGGCGCTTCTTGGCTTTCTTCTTGGCGGCCTTGCGGCGGCCCGAGGTGAGCGCGGCGGCGCTCATCGCTGCAGCTCCCGGACGATCTCGCGGAAACGGTCGCCGCGGCGTTCGAAATTCTCGAAGGCGTCGAAGCTGGCGCAGGCGGGTGAGAGCAGGACCACCTCGCCGGCGGTCGCGGCGGCGGTCGCGCGCCGCACCGCGTCCTCGAGGTCGGCGCAGCGGTGCAGCTCCACCCCAGCCTCGAGCGCCGGCGCCAGCTCCCGCGCCATCCGCTCGGTGGTGGCCCCGATCAGGTAGCAGGCGCGGGCCCGCTCGCGAATCGGGTCGATCAGCGGCGTGAACGTCTCGTCCTTCTCGCTGCCCCCGAGGATCGCGTGGACGCCGCCCTCGAAGGCGCGGATCCCGACCGTGGCCGAGGCGACGTTGGTCGCCTTCGAGTCGTTGACGAAGCGGATGCCGTCGATCTCCGCCACCTCCTCCAAGCGGTGCGGGACCCCGGCGAAGCTGCGCAGGCCCTCGCGCACCGCCTCGCGGTCGATCCCCATCGCCAGCGCCGCCGCCGCGGCGGCCATCGCGTTGGCGACGTTGTGCTCGCCGAAGAGGCCGAGCTCGGTGACCGGCAGCAGCGGCTCGCCGTCGTAGAAGATCGTCCCCTCGGCGACCGCGACCTCGCAATCGGGGGCGGCGCCGTGGCAGAAGGCGACGCGGCGGGCGCAGCCGCCGAGGTCGGTGTCGGCGAGGAAGGGGTCGTCGGCGTTGTAGACGGCGACGTCGTCGTTGCCCTGGTTGGCGAAGATCCGCAGCTTCGCCGCCAGATAGGACTCGAGGTCGCGGTGGCGGTCGAGGTGGTCGGGGGCGAGGTTGAGGAAGACCGCGCACTCGGGCGCGAAGGCGACCGTGTCTTCGAGCTGGAAGCTGGAGCACTCGCAGACGATCATCTCGTCGCCGGGGACCTCACCGACAAGGCCCGCCAGCGGCGCGCCGACGTTCCCCGCCACCGCCACCGGCTGGCCGGCCGTGCGGTAGAGGTGGCCGAGCAGCTCGACCGTGGTCGTCTTGCCGTTGGTCCCGGTGACGGCGACGAAGCGGTTGGGCAGCGCCCGCCAGCCCAGCTCGACCTCCCCCACCACCTCGATTCCACGCTCCAGCGCGGCTGCGATCACAGCTGCCTCCCGGGGAACTCCCGGGCTCTTGACGACGGTCCGCGTCCCCTCGAGCTGTGCCAGTCCATCCGTATCCAGGAAGACTTCGACGCCAACCCCCTCCAGCCCTGCCACCCCCTCCGGATGACCAGAATCGACCGCCCGCACCGCCTCCCCCCGCCCCGCCAGCATCCGCGCCGCAGCCTGACCTGACCGCGCAAGTCCCACGATGAGGAACGGTCCTTGTGGCAAGGGGGGGCGAATTTCCTTGGCCTGAACCCTTAGGGACATATGCGACAGCTTCTAGACCCCCCCGGATACACCTCCGCGACTCCCGGTAGCACTATTGCTACCGTCCGCCCCGTGCCCAAGATCCCGCAGAAAGAGCTCCGCAACCAAATCGGGGAGATCCTCCGCCGAGCCGAGGCAGGCGAGGTCTTCACGATCACGGTTTCGGGACGGCCGGTCGCCGAACTCCGGCCAATCCAGGGGGACCGGACCTGGGTCAATAGCAGCGTCCTCGAAGAACTCGCGAAACTCCCGGTCGACGAGAACCTCGCCAGCGACATCCGAGAGTTCGACATCGAACTGCGCGATCCGTGGGCAGAGCGGGAATGAGGGCCATACTTGACACCTCCGTCCTTATCGATAATCCCTCTATCGAGGTGGGATCCCAGGCGGCAATCAGCACGATTTCCCTTGCGGAGCTTTATTTCGGCACCTTGGTCGCCAATGGCGCCGAAGAGCGCGCCCGTCGCACCGCTCAGCTCGGGTTCATCGAGTCCCACTTCGATGCACTTCCGCTTGACGAGCGGGTCGCACAGCTCCTCGGCCAGCTGCAGGCCGCCATCTCAGATCGGGGGGCAAATCCGCGCAGCCGTACCGCGGACCTTGTCATCGCCGCCACTGCGATCGCGCACGAAGCGACGCTCTTCACCCGGAACTACAAGGACTTCAAAATCATCGACGACCTCGTCGATGTGAGTGAACCGCCCTCCTGACTCAGCCGGTGAACTGCCCGATCTCCGCCGCGAGGCACTGCTGCATAATGTAATATTTTGTCTGCTAGGGCTGAATGCTCTAGATCAGCATCCACAGCAACAGCAGGTTGAGTGCGCTCGCACTATCTATTGGCCTCCTTTCTCTTGGGGACAAGCATTAGAGAGCTGCCCCGAGAGTCAGGAGGGCGAGCGCCCCCGTGTCGGATTGCCGTTATCCCGCGAACTGCTTGATCTCCCGCGCCAGCGCCTGGGGCTGGTCGATCGGGATCAGGGTGTAGCAGTCGGGCAGCTCGACGTAGGTCGAGTTGGGGAAGGATTCGGCGAGGCGGCGGCCCTCGCTGTTGGGCATCATCGTCCCCTCCTCGTCCCAGACGACTAGGACCGGGCGCTCGAAGGAGCGCAGCTTCGGCGTCGCCGCCTGGATCTCGCGCCTGCCGCGGCGGACGTCGCGGACGTACTTGCGGGTGTCGCGGCGGATCTCGGGCCGCTTCAGCGGCTGCAGCCAGCGGTGCATCAGCTCGTCGGAGACGCCGCGCTTGCTCATCCGGCCGTAGGTGAACGGCAGGCGGCGCAGGGCCGGTGAGGAGAGGGCGAAGCGCATCACGCCGAAGCCGCCGGGCATGAAGCCTGAGAGTGCCGCGATCCGGCCGGCGATGCCGGGCGGGTAGTTGTCGGCGGTCTCGCAGGAGACGAGGACGAAGGCGCCGACGCGGTCGGTCCCAGCGTGGGAGACCATCGTCTGGGCGCCCCCCCAGTCGTTGAAGCAGACGACGGCGTCCTGCAGGTCGAGCCGCTCGAGGAAGTCGGTAACGATCCGCGACAGCCCCGGCAGCGAGAGGTCGGCGTCCCGGCGCAGGGCTTTACGCTGCGCGCCGAGCGGTAACACCGGCGTTAGACAGCGAAACTGCGACGCCAGCTCGGCGATCACCCCGTCCCAGAGGCTCTCGTCATGCGGCAGCCCGCCGATGAAGACGATCGGCCTGCCCTCACCGCCGCTGTCGCCGTACTCGATCGGACCCGCCGTTACCTCTACCTCTGGCACAGGCGGATCATGCCACTAGGCGCCTAGCTGCCGATCGACTGCTGGTAGAGCGTGAAACCGATCCCCGAGCAGACGGCGGCGATGATCCAGAAGCGGAGCATGATCTTCGTCTCCGACCAGGCCATCATCTCGAAGTGGTGGTGCAGGGGCGCCATCAGCAGGACGCGGCGGCGGAAGGTCTTGAAGGCGAAGACCTGGAGCAGGACCGAGAGCGCCTCGATCACGAAGATGCCGCCGATGATGATCAGCAGGACCTCGGTCTGGGTCATCACCGCCAGTGCCCCGATAGCGCCGCCGAGGCCGAGCGAGCCGGTGTCGCCCATGAAGATCGAGGCCGGGAAGGCGTTGTACCAGAGGAAACCGATGCAGGCGCCGACCAGACAGGCCGAGAGCAGCGCCAGGTTCTGCTGCTCGTTGGCGACGAAGGCGATCGCCGTGTAGGCGAGGAGGACGATCGCGCAGGAGCCGGCGGCGAGGCCGTCGAGGCCGTCGGTGAGGTTGACCCCGTTCGAGGTGCCGGCGATCACGAGGAAGACGAGGACGAAGTAGAGGACCGGGCCGAGGTCGATGCTGCCGTCGCCGATGCGGAAGTAGAGGGTCGGTTCGAGGCCGACCGAGTGGCGGGCGACCCACCAGAGGCCGAAGGCGAGGACCAGCTGGCCGAGCAGCTTCCAGCGGCCGGCGAGGCCGAGCGAGCGGCGTTTGACGATCTTGATGTAGTCGTCGGCGAAGCCGAGCACGGCGCATCCCATCGCCACCCCGAAGACGGCCATGCTCTGCGCGTCGCGGTCGGAGAGGACGAGGAACGGCACGCAGATCGAGGCGAAGACGATCAGCCCGCCCATCGTCGGCGTCCCCGCCTTGGCGTGGTGCTCCTGCGGCCCGTCCTCGCGGATGTGCTGCCCGAACTCCTTCACCCGCAGGTACTCGATGAATTTGGGGCCGAGGAAGATGCAGATCAGCATCGCCGCCATGCCGGCGATCAGGACTTCACCCATCGCCGGCCTCCATCAGCTCCGGCAGCTGCTCGGCGACCGCCTCGAGCCGGGCCGAGCGCGAGCCCTTGACCAGGACCGCGTCACCCGGCTCCAGCCGCGCCGCCAGCAGCTCGGCCGCCTCGCCGGGGTCGGCGACGAGTTCGTCGGGGTCGTAGTCACGGGCCGGCGCGCCGACCCCGAGCACGAAGTCGATCCCGGCGGCGCGGGCGTGCTCCCCCACCTCGCGGTGGAAGCTCGGCGACTCGGGCCCGAGCTCGCCCATCTCCCCGAGGACGGCGACCGAGCGCTCGGCCTCGAGCGAGGCGAGATGGTCGAGCGCCGCGCGCATCGACACCGGGTTGGCGTTGTAGCAGTCGTTCACGAGGACGATGCCTCCGGGGAGCTTCAGTCGCTCGCCGCGGAAACGGGAGAATCCTATGTCCGCAGCGCGGTCGGCCATACGGGCGAGGTCGGCGCCGAGGGCGACCCCGGCGGCAATCGCGGCCAGCGCGTTGGCGAGGTTGTGGGCCTCGGTGAAGGGGAAGTGGAAGCGCTGGCTCTCGTCCTTGATCCAGACGTGGGCCTCGGTGACCCCGTCGGCGACCTTGACGTCCGTCGCTTCGACGTCGCCGCCGCTGCCGAAGCGCAGCTGCCTGGGGATCGGCCGCAGGTACGGCTCCAGCTCTCCGGCATGGACGGGCGCCACCGCGGTCCCGCCCGGCCCCAGGTCGTCGAGGATCTCGGCCTTGGCCGCGGCGATCGCCTCGACCGAGCCGAGCAGCTCGACGTGGACCGGCCCGACGTTGGTGATCACCGCCACCTCGGGCTCGGCGATCGCGACGAGCTCGGCGATCTGCCCCTTCCCGCGCATCGCCATCTCCAGCACGAGCACCTCGGTGTCGTCGGGCGCTTCCAGCAGCGTCAGCGGCAACCCGATCTCGGTGTTCCAGTTCTCGGGGCTGGCGTGGACCCTGCCGGGCAGCAGCGCCCGGGCGATGTCCTTGACCGAGGTCTTGCCAACCGAGCCGGTGACGCCGACGACGCGGGCGCCGAGGGCACGGCGCCAGGCGCGGGCAAGCGAGTGCATCGCCGCCAGCGGGTCCTCGACGACGAAGACCCAGGAAGCGCGCCTGCCCTTTTCACCGCTATCCGGTGAAAAGGTCCGGCGGACCTTGGGACCGATGACAACGCCCCAGGCACCAGCCTCGATCGCCGCGGGGGCGAATTCGCCGCCGTCAACCTTCTCGCCGCGCAGGCCAAAAAAGAGGTCGCCCGGCCCGACGTCATTGGAGCTGATCACCGCCCGTCGCGGCGGCTCTGGCGAGCCCTCCGCCACCACCTCCGCCCCGAGCGCGGCGGCGATCTCCGCGGGCGAGAGGTTCACGCCGGCGTTCCCAGTTTCCCGAGCTCCTCGCGCGCCACCTCGCGGTCGTCGAAGGGGATCTTCCGCCCGCCCTCGAACTCCTGCCCCTGCTCGTGCCCCTTGCCGGCGATGACGACGGTGTCCCCGGGCCGCGCCCGTCCGAGCGCCAGCGCGATCGCCTCGCGCCGGTCGACGATCACCTCCAGCTCTTTGGCACCTTTGGCCCCCGCCGCCACTTCGGCGACGATCTGGGCCGGGTCCTCCGAGCGCGGGTTGTCGGAGGTGATCACGGCCAGGTCGGAGAGCTCGGCGCCGGCCCGCCCCATCTTCGGGCGCTTGTCGCGGTCGCGGTCGCCACCGGCGCCGAAGACCGAGATCACCCGCCCGTCAGTGATCCGGCGCGCCGCCCGCAGCACGTTCTCCAGCGAGTCGGGGGTGTGGGCGTAGTCGACCAGGACCCCGAACGCCTGCCCCTCGTCGACCGGCTCGAACCGGCCCGGCACCCGCGCCGCCCGCGCCAGCCCGGCGGCGGCGATGTCGCCTCCGACCCCCATCGCCTCCGCCACGGCGAAGGCACCGAGCGCGTTGGCGACGTTGAAGTGCCCGGGCAGCGCCGTCCGCAGCCGCAGCGTCCCGAGGCTGAAGCTGGCGCCGAGGGCGTCGAACTCGACGTCGCGGGCGCTGTAGTCGGCCTCGGCGCCTTCGGCGGAGAAGGTCACGCACTCGAATTCCTCGGCGAGGCGACGGCCGTAGGGGTCGTCGACGTTGACGATCTTCACCTTCGGCCCCGTCTCGAACAGCTTGCGCTTGGCGAGGAAGTAGTCCTCCATGTCGGCGTGGAAGTCGAGGTGGTCCTGGGTGAGGTTGGTGAAGAGCGCGACCTCGAAGTGGATCGCGTCGGCGCGGTGCAGCGCCATCGCGTGCGAGGAGACCTCCATCGCGCAGGCTTCGTCGCCGCCCTCGAGCATCTGCCGGAAGGTCGCCTGCAGCTCGATCGCCTCCGGCGTCGTCCGCACCACTTCCTTCTCCACCCCGCCCACCACCTGCTTCACGGTCCCCAGCAGGCCGCAGCAGAAGGAGGCGGCCTGGAGGATCTCCCGGACCAGGAAGGCGGTGGTCGTCTTCCCGTTCGTCCCGGTCACCCCGACCACCCGCAGCTGCGCCGTCGGATCGCCCCAGAACCGCGCCGCCAGCTGTGCCATCGCCGCCCGCGAGTCAGGGACCACCACCTGCGGCACCGCGAACTCGGTCAGCTCCCGCTCGACCACCAGCGCCGCCGCGCCCTCCTCGACCACCCGCGGCGCGAACTCGTGCCCGTCGGCCTTCTCGCCGACGACGCAGAAGAAGAGCGAGCCGGGGCCGGCCTTGCGGCTGTCGTAGACGAGCTCGGAGATCTCGACGGAGCCGTCGCCGAGGACACGTGCCCCCGGCAACCCCGCGACAAGCTCGTCCAGCCTCATCCGCAGCCGATTATTCCTGAGGGACCCCGAGGTAAGGCAGGGCGAATTCGGCGATCTGGCCGAACGCGGGCGCCGCGACCGAGCCGCCGTAGATTTCCCCCTGCGGCTCATCGACGATCACCGCCGCCAGCAGCTGCGGGTTCTGGGCAGGGGCGAAGCCGATGAAGGAGGCGATGTATTTGGTCTTCGAGTAGCCGCCGTTTTCGGCGACCTGGGCGGTGCCGGTCTTGCCGGCCAGGCTGTAGCCGGGGACGCTGACCTCCGAGGCGGTGCCGCCCGGGGCCAGCACCCCTTCGAGCATTTCCCGGATCTCCGAGGCGACCAGCGGCGAGATCACCCGCTTGCCCTTCGGCTCGCCGATCGCTTCTTCGCCGACGCGCTTGACCAGCTGCGGCCGTTTCAGCATGCCGCCGTTGGCGATCGCCGTGTAGCCGGCGACCATCTGGATCGGGGTGACGGCGAGGCCCTGCCCCATCGGCAGGTTGCCCATCGTCGAGCCCGAGTATTCGTCGAGCGGGGGGACGATCCCGACTTCCTCGTTGGGGAACTGAACCCCGGTCTGCTTGCCGAAGCCGAACTTTTCGATCCATTTGCTGAATTTTTCGGCGCCGACCTCGAGCCCGATCGTCACCGCACCGACGTTCGAGGACTGGGCGAGGATGCGGCCGACGCTCATCGTTTCGGTGCCGCGTTCCTCGGCGTCTTTGATCGTCCGGTCGGCGACCTGGATCGACGGCGCCAGGGTGAATTCGGTCGTCGGCGTCACCAGTTTTTCTTCCAGGGCGGCGGCGACGGTGAACGCCTTGAAGGTCGACCCCGGTTCGTAGTTGAACCCGGTCGCCTTGTTCAGCAGGTCTTCGTTGCTGACTTCGGAGAGGTCTTCGGGGTTGACCGGCGGCCAGTTCGCCATCGCCAGGATCTGCGAGCTGCGGGGGTCGACGACGATCGCGGTCGCCCCCTTCGGCGCGTAGGTTTCCCCCACCCCGTTCAGCACTTCTTCGGTCTTCTGCTGGATCACCGGGTCGAGGGTGAGTTCGATGTCTTCGCCGTCTTCGGCTTCCTTCACCGTTTCCATGCGGATCGCCTGGCCGAGCGCGTCGTTGACGATCCGCCGTTCGCCGTCGCTGCCGCCGAGCACTTCTTCCTCGCCCATCTCCAGCCCGGTCAGCCCCTGGTTGTTGGAGCCGACGGCGCCGATCACCTGCCCCGCCATCTCGCCTTGCGGGTAAGTGCGGCGACTGTCGGGCAGCTCGCCGATCCCTTCCAGTTCGAGCGCTTCGACCTTCGCCGCGGTGCTGAGGTCGACTTTCTGGGCAAGGTAGGAAAAGCCGCCTTCGACGGTCAGCGCTTCCAGCACTTCGCCTTTCTTCTGTTTGAGGATCGGCGCCAGCTGCGCCGCCGCCTGCGGCGGGTTTTTCACCTGGTAGGGGGTGGCGTAGATCGTCGCCGCATCTTCGGAGGCGGCGAGCTTGTTGCCGCGGCGGTCGAGCAGGTCACCGCGCAGACCGGGGACGGTGACGACCTCGGTCTGCTGGGAGACGGCTTCGGAGGCGAGCTTCGACCCCTGCACGCCCTGCAGCCAGAAGGCACGGCCGAAAATGACGAGGAAGCAGAGGAGGAAGCCGCCGAAGAGGAGCCCGATCCGACGCTCGATCAAGCGCATCTACGGATGGTCCCCTAGCCCCCGGCGGCAGCGAGGCGGGCTGCGGCGGTGGCGACGTCGCCGGGCTTCGCTTCGATCAGCTTCGGCTCTTCGGTGGTCGGCATCGCCAGCCCCAGCTGGGCGGCCTCGCCGCGGACGCGGGCGGTGCTGTAGTGCTGGGCGGCGCGGCTTTCCAGCATCGAGTTCTCTTTTTCCAGCGCGGTGATCGCTTCGTCGACCTTGCCGGAGGTGGCGGCGAAGCTGAGGGTGGCGACGTTGAGGGCGACGATCCCGACCAAGAGGACGCCGAGGACGCCGATCCAGAGGCGCCCCTGGGTCATCCGCACGACCAGGCTGGAGTCGGGCAGGTCGCGGACCGCGACGGCGGTGCGGCCGGCGACTACGGCAAGTTTTGGTCGGGCCGCGGGCGCCCGTTTCGTCGCCGGTTTGCGGACGGGAGCTTTGCGTTTCGGCGGCGGCGTCGTGCGCGAGGGCGCGGGCGCCCTGACCGGACGGCTTCTGGGGACGGCGACGGCCATCAGCCGGCCTCCCCCACTGGCTGCTCCTCGGCGATCTTCACGGCCGCGCGCAGGTGGGCCGAGCGCGAGCGCGGGTTGCGCTCGGCCTCCTCGGCCTCCGGCGAGATCGCCCGGCGGGTCAGCAGCTCCGCCTCGGGCTCGTGGCCGCAGACGCAGACCGGCAGCTCGGGCGGGCAGATGCAGCCGCGCGCCTTGGCGGCGAGGAACTGCTTCACCGGCCGGTCCTCGAGCGAGTGGAAGGAGATCGCGGCGAAGCGGCCGCCGAGCTTCAGCTGCGACCAGGCGAGCGGCAGTGCGTCGGTCAGCGCCTCGAGCTCGCCGTTGACGGCGATCCGGATCGCCTGGAAGCTGCGTTTGGCCGGGTGGCCGGCGCCGAAGCGGGCCGAAGCGGGCATCCCCGCCTTGATCGCCTCGACCAGCTCGGAAGTGGTCGAGAGCGGGCGGCGGCGGACGATCTCCCGCGCGATCCCGCCCGCGTGGCGCTCCTCGCCGAAACGCCGCAGGACCTGGGCGATCCGCGACTCCGGCCACTCGTTGACGAGGTCGGCCGCGGTGAACTTCTGCCGCGTGTCCATCCGCATGTCGAGCGGCGCGTCGTAGGAATAGGAGAAGCCCCGCTCGCGCGCATCGACCTGCATCGAGGACATCCCCAGATCCATGTAGACCATGTCTGGGCGGACTCCTTCGCCCTGCAGCGCCAGAAGTCCTGCCGCGAAGTCGGCGCCGATGAAGAGGGTGCGGCAGGGAGCCGCGGCGGCGAAGCGGTTGAAGCGCTCCTGCGCGGCGGGGTCGCGGTCGATCCCGATCAGCGTCCCCTCCGGCCCGATCAGCTCTGCCACCTGGCGGGCGTGGCCGCCGCCGCCGAAGGTGCAGTCCACTGCGATCTGCCCCGGCTCGGGCGCCAGCAGCGAGACCAGCTCGGGCGCGAGTACCGGCTCGTGCTCGCTCATGACGACCTCGACCGGCCGAAGCGCTGGTCGCGTCGGCAGCCGGGGCGACGTGTAGCTGTGGGTTGCGGCGGCATTGAGTCTCATGGTTACGCGGCGGGGCCGGCGGCGGCGAGGCCCTCGGCGATTTCGGGGGCGGCGGCGTCGAGCTCTTCCTCCTGCTTGGCCCAGGCGTCGGCGTTCCAGATCTCCAGGTACTCCCCGGCGCCGATCACGACGCAGTTGCCGTCGAGGCCGGCGTGCTCGATCAGCGGCTTGGGGATGCGGATGCGCCCGGCGGAGTCGAGCGTTTCGTCGAAGGAGCCGCCGTGGAAGCGGCGGCGCAGCTGGCGCGCGTCGCGCCCGAAGGGGCTGTGCGGCGAGAGGAAGCGGTCGGAGAGCTGCTCGAACTCCTCGGTCGTATGCACCCAGACGCAGGGGTCGAAGCCCTTGGAGAGAACGACTCCGTCAGCGAGGGAAGCCCGAAAGCGAGAGGGAACCGTGAGCCGGTCCTTGGAATCGAGGCTGTGCTCGTAGAGACCCCGGAAGGCCACCTCGCGAGTCCTTTCTGAAACGGGGGGCGAAGGACAGAAACGAAAATGGACCGGAGTGATGAGGTGGGAGGAGCCTCACCACCCCGGTCCTGGGCTTCAACTCGATCGCCACAATAACCCACTCTCCCCCACTTTGCAACACGGCCCCCCTCTGCAAGCCCCTTTGCATCCGGGCGGGCGCGGTAGGTTGCGCTCCATGGCTACGAACGACGAGGCACAAGCGGCGGCGGCAAACCTCCCCGACGACGCCAACGACCTTCGCGGCTTCCACTTCAAGCGGCTGATGCGCAAGCCGCTGACCTGGATCCTGATCGCGGTCTTCGTGATCGCCGCCGGGGTGGCCGGAGCGGCCCTGATCGGGCCGGCGATCGGCGGCGCGGCCGCGGTCGGCGTCTTCTTCGTCGCCGTCCTGGTCGTCTTCATGATCGCCGACTCGCAGGCCGCCGACGACTTCTTCGAGGTCTACGCGCAGACCCATGGGTTGACGCTGATCCATGGCCGCGGTCGCCTTCCCGAAGCGACTCCGCTTCTGCGCAAAGGCGACGACCACTACACCGAGCGCAGCATGACTGGCCCGCTCGGCGATGACGTCGAAGGCGTCCTCGCTCTCTATACCTACGAGGAAGAGACGACCGACAGCGAGGGCAACCGGGAGACCAACTACTACCGCTACACCCTGGGCCTGGTCGAAGTCCCCGAGTGCGTCGCCCACGTGCCCGAGCTCTACTGCCAGCGCAAGTTCGGCCTCCGCGCGCTGGAGAAGTTCGAGGACGTCTTCCGCGGCAACAAAGAGCGGGTGAAGCTGGAGAGCGAGGCGCTCGACGAGAAGTACGAGATCTTCTCGACCAAGGAGCAGGACGCGGTCTGGCTGCGCCGCCTCTTCGCCCCCACCTTCATCGTCTGGCTGAACGAAGCGGCGCCGAACAAGTTCGCCTTCGAGCTCGTCGACGGCGCCCTCTGCTGCTACGTCAGCGGCCACAAGGATAACGCCGCCGACCTCGACGGGATCGCCGCCGCCACCGCCGCCGTGGCGAAACGACTGCGGGATGAGGCCGCCGAAACCAGCCCCAGCCCGCAGGCTGCCGAACCTAGCCCGCCCTCAGAAGCCGGCTAGGAGCGTCCCGGCGTTGGCGATCAGGCCCGCCGCGATCATCAGCAGGACCGAGGGGACGAGGACCAGGGCGACGACGAGCTGGATCTTCGGGGCGGCGCGGGCGGCGCGCTCCTCGACCGCGCGGCGGCTGTCGCGGCGCAGCGCAGCGGCCTGACGCTGCAGCTGGTCGGCCAGCGGCGAGCCGAACCGGCGGGAGCGCTCGATCGCGGCGACGAGCGTCGCCAGCTCGTTGCCGCGGACGCGGCTGCGCAGCGATGCCAGGGCCGCGCCGAGGGGGACACCGTAGGAGAGCTCGGCGACGGTCAGGCGCATCTCCTCCGCCAGCGGTCCCTCCCCCGCCCGCGCCAGCTGCTCGATCCCCGCCGCCGGGCCGCGGCCGGAGCCGGCGCTGACGGCGAGCAGATCGAGCGCGTCGGGGAGCGCCGCGACCAGCCGCCGGTGCCGCTGCCGCGCCCGCCGCTCCCGCAGCGCGTCCGGCAGCAGGGAGCCGGCGACGGGCAGGCCGACGAGCACCAGCAGCGAGGTCCGTCCGGGGGCGACGGGCGCGGCCAGGAGCCCGAGCAGCGCCCCACCGGCCGCGCCGACCAACTTGCCGAGAAGGAGCTGCGGCAGGCGCACCTGCACAGCCCGGCCGCGCAACAGCTCTCTGCTTCCGGCCAGCGCCAGCAAGACCGCCACCGCCGCCAGCAGCCCCGCGCCGCTCACTCGACCACCTGCGAGAAGCGGCGGATCGCGAAGAAGCCGGCGACCTGCAGCGCAGCCGCCAGCGCCAGCAGCACCGCCGCCGGCGGTGAAGCCAGAAGCCTGGCGAGGAAACCCGGCTGCAGCAGCTCGGCGAAGAGGGCGCCGCCAGTCGGCATCGCCACCACCAGGAGCCCGGTGAAGCGCGCCTGCGCGGTCGCCGAGCGGGCGTCTTCGGCCACCCGCTCCTGCTCGGCGGCGCCGGCGGCGAAGCGGCGCAGCAGCCCGGCCAGGTCTCCGCCGGCGAGGCGCTGGCTGAGCAGCGCCGCGGCGAAGGCGTCGACCCGCTGCGAGCGCATCCGCCGCCGCCACCCCTGCACAACCTCCACGGTCGGCCCGCCGAGGTCGAGCTCGGCGGCGAGCCGAGCCATCTCGATCGCCGGCGGGCCGTCCAACGAGGCCACGGCCGCGGGGAGCGATGCCCGCAGCGAGCGGCCGGCGCTGAGCGAGTCGGCGATCGCGGTCGCCACTTCCGGCAGCGAACGCTCCACCGCCCGCCGGTAGCGGCGGCGGCGCGCGGCGATCGCCCAGCCCATCGCGGCCGGCGCAGCGACCGCGAGCGGCAGGGCCAGGGCGACCCCGCCGAGGAACCAGCCGCCGGCGATCGCCGCCGCCGTCCCCAGCGCCGCCAGCCGCCGCCGCTCAAGGGTCGAGGGCGCGTAGCCCTCCCGCCCCGCCCGGCGCAGCGGCTCCAGCGCCGATCGCAACCACTCGGCCAGGGCCGGGCTGGCGTTCCATGCCTCCCGCGCCGCCAGCGCCAGCAACCCGCCCGCCGCGGCCCCAATCAGGATCGGCAGGCTCATGCCACTTCGGCGATCTCGGTGACTCGGCGGGCGCCGTCCGGCTGGCGCTGGAGGTGGACGACGAGGTCGATGCCCCGCTGCACCTGCTCCGCCACGGCGGCGTGTGGCAACCCCACCCCGGCCATCAGGGCGAGGGTCTCGAGCCGGCGCAGCGCGTCGCCGGGCGAGTTCGCGTGGACGGTCGAGAGGGCGCCGTCATGGCCGGTGTTCAGCGCGGTCAGCAGGTCGAGCGCCTCGATCCCCCTCACCTCGCCGATCACGATCCGGTCCGGGCGCATCCGCAGGGCGTTGCGCAGCAGGTCGCGGATCGTCACCTCCCCCCGGCCCTCGACTCCCGCCGGGCGGCTCTCGAGCCGGACCACGTGCGGCTGCTGCAGCCGCAGCTCGGCGGCGTCCTCGATCGTCACCACCCGCTCGCCCGGCGCGATGAAGCTGGAGAGCGCGTTCAACAGCGTCGTCTTGCCGGATCCGGTGCCGCCGCTGACGAGAACGCTGCGCCGACCCGCCACCGCCTCCTCCAGCCGGCGCCGCTGCTCGGCGTCGATCGTCCCCAGCGAGACCAGCTGGTCGGGGTCGGGACGGGTCGCGCCGAAACGCCGGATCGAGAGCGCCGGCCCGTCGATCGCCAGCGGCGGGATCACCACGTTGACCCGGGAGCCGTCGGCGAGCCGGGCGTCGACCATCGGGCTCAGCTCGTCCACGCGGCGGCCGAGCGGGGCGAGGATCCGCTCGATCGCGTTGCGCAGGTCGTCTTCGTCCTCGAAGCGGACCTCGGTCGGCTCCAGCACCCCGCGCCGCTCCACGTACACGCAGCCCGGGCCGTTGACCATCACCTCCTCGACCGCGGGGTCGGCCAGCAGCACCTCCAGCGGCCCGAGCCCGACGCTGTCGCGGACGATGCGGGTCGCGACCTCCTCGCGCTCGGCGAGGGGGAGGATCGCGGCGTGCTCGTCGACGAGGGCGCGGACCGAGCCCTCGACGTCGGCGTCGGCGCGGGCGCCGGACGCCGCTTCGACCCGGCGCCGCTCGATCAGCCTCTCCCGCAGCCGCGCCGCCAGATCGGCGACGTTTCGCTCCCGCACGGCCATCAGCGCGGAATCACCGTGACGCGGCGGGCAAAGCTCTCGGCGGCAATTAGGCGCAGCGCCTGGGAGCGGGTGAGGCCGAGGGTCGCGGTGGCGGTTTCGGCTTCGCCGACTTCAGCGCCCGGCGCCAGGCCCAGGAGCGGCACCGCGGGGGCGGCGACGTAGGTGCGGCCCGCGCCCGAGCCCGAGGGTTCGGTGGTGACGACGACGTCGACCGAGGAGCCGACGGGCTGCGCCCCGAGGGCGGTGAGAGCGCCCGCCCCGCTGACCGTGATCTCCACCGGGCGGCGGCCTTGGCCCAGTCGTGCGGCGAGGCGCGCGGCCTGCGGCGAGCGCAACTGCGCGGCGAGGAGGTAGGAGCCAGCCGGCACGGCGGCGACCGGGACCATCCCGACCGCTTCCGCGGGCGTGCTGAGGACGCCCGGCGGTGCGAACCGCACCGGGACCCGGCGCACCTCGAACCCCTCGGTGGCGGTCTCGGGATCGATCGCCTTCCCCGCCCGCAGGTCGGTGGAGGCGACCAGCACCGGGCGCAGCTCGCCGTAGCCGCGGACGACGCTGTCGCCGTAGCCGTTGGCGACGGCCGCCGCCGCGGCCGCGGCAAACAGCGCCGCGAGGAGGAATCCGGCGGCGCGGGCGCGGCGGCTCATCGCTCCTCCCCGACCAGACAGAGGGGCAACCGCAGCCACGCCTCGGCGCCCTGCCCCGCCCACCGCAGCCCGAAGCTGCCGCCGTGGGCCCTGGCGACTCGAGCAACCACCCGCAGCCCGTGGCCATGCCGGCTGCGACTCCCGCGCCCGGGGCGACGGCGCGGACGCCTCACCTCGCTCGCCCTACCGCCGAAGTCACAGATGGAAACCGCGAGCCAGGTGCCCTTCCTGCGGCCTTCGATCGTCACGTTCCCACCGCCGTGATCGACCGCGTTGCTGATCAGGTTGTCCACTGCCTGCACGAGCTCGATCCGATCGCCCTCGACCCACTGCTCGTCGCTGAGCCAGCGCAGGCGAATGCCGCCTCCCGCCATCGCAGCCCGGGGCCCCCACCGCTGCACGGCCTCCTCGAGTAGAGACTTCACCGGCACACACGTCACCTCGGGCTCGCAAGAGTCACCGTTGATCTCGCGGTCGAGTCGGTCGAGGGCGGCCGTCGCTAACCGTAAGGAAGAGTCGACCGCCTCCTGCGCCGTCGGATCGGTCGGCAGGGCCAGCGACAGCGTCTGCAGGGGACGGCGCAACTCGTGCATCGCCTCGTTCAACGCAGTGCGGCGGCGACCCTCCCGGAGGGTGTTTATTCCGCCTGCCAAAGCGAAAGAAGCCGCCAGCGGCAATCCCGCCGCGACCTCCGCCAACTCCACCGTCATCGCTATGCCTCCCTCCTCGTGGACATCGAAGAGTTAAGGCTGCAGCGGCGGGCTCTCTCCCCCTACCGGAGCCATTTCACGAGGAGAAAAATCCGGGCTGAGCGGAAATAACAGACGCCCGCCCCTCGAAGCGGTCTCGGCCAGGCGCAACGAAGGGACGGGCGACCTCTGAGACCCTAACCCAAGACATTCGGTTTCCCAAACCATCGCGAGCGAACATGCTGGAGACTCTCACAGTGGTCGTTTTCATTACTCCATTTTTCTCCAGGGGAACGGGCAACCTCGGCGCATTTTGGAATACTTGTCTAGTAATTCGGACGGCGAACCCCATCGCCTAACCCCATACCCCCGCCCCAAAGACCCACGGAGGTCCTCCTTTGCCACAGTCTCGTACTTCCCCAGAGGGCATTACCCAGCAACTCGCGAAGGCGCTGGCGCACCCGCTGCGCGTTCGCATCCTCAGCTCCCTGCACCAAGGGATCTCAAGCCCCAACCAGCTCGCCCAGGAGCTCGGCGAGCCGCTGGGCAACGTCAGCTACCACGTCAAAACGCTGCTCGAATACGACTGCGTCGAACTGGTTAAAACCGAGCCGCGCCGCGGAGCCGTCGAGCACTTCTACCGCGCCACCGACCGCGCCTTCCTCAGCGACTCCGACTGGGGGAAGATCCCGGTCTCGGCGCGCAAGGGCATCTCCGGCTCGATCCTCGAGTCGATCGGCCAGAGCGCGACCGAGGCGATGGCCGAGGGGACGATCGGGGCGCGCAAGGACTCCCACCTCTCCGACACGCCCCTCCAGCTCGACAAACAGGGCTGGAAAGACCTCAACAAGATCCTCGCCGAAGCGGTCGACAAAGCCGGCAAGGTCCAGAAAGAAGCCGCCAAGCGGATGGGCAAGGACAAGTCCGACGCGATCCAGACCAAGCTGGCGATCATGCACTTCGAGGTGCCAGCCGTAAAAGCGAAGGCCGGCAAGAAGAAGTAGCCGCCTGTTCAGTTGAAGGGCTTAGCGGCCCAAGGCCCCTGGTCGACCCGCTCGGCCAGGGGTTTTTTGTTTGTCGTGGGTGCGTTCCCGAATCCCCAACCAGCGCAGCAACGCGAAAGTCAATCCATAAGGAATGACGCATATATAGCCCAGCAGCACCCCAGAGAGCGACAGCACAGCAAATAGCACCGTGCTGATGCTGAGGACCAGCAGAAGCATGCGAAACGGAAGCGAAGGGGGCTGAGGCTTTTCGGAATCCATTGTCTGCATAGTAGCCGACTGCTTCGGATCAACTAGATTCGGGGCAGCAGATCGACATGAAGAGGCCAACCAAGAAGCCAACAGCCGTTCCCCGGTAGCCCCACAGCCCGATCTCTTCCAGGGGACGCCTTTCAAGGACAGCAATGGTCACCGCAGCGCCGCTTGCGATCATCATGCAAGTAGCGAAAGCCTCAGCCATCTCGCTTCACCCGTCGATCAGCCTGTAGCCGATTGACCAGCAGTTGATGACGTAGCGGCCGTGCTGGGGGTCGAGTTTGCGGCGTAGGCGGCTGGCGTGGGAGTCGAGGGTGCGGGTCTTGGAGGGGCCGCGGTAGGCCCAGACCGCCGCCAGCAGCTCTTCCTTCGAGAAGACCCGGGTGGGGTCCGAGGCGAGGATGCGCAGGAGGGCGAACTCTTTGTTCGAGAGCGGGACCGGGCGACCGTCGACGGTGACGCGATGGCGGGGCGGGTCGATGACGAGGTCCCCGACGCGGCTCGGGCCCTCCTTGGGGTAGGTGCGGCGGCGCAGGACGGCGCCGATGCGGGCGCGCAGCTCGGGGTAGCGGAAGGGCTTGACGACGTAATCGTCGGCGCCCGAGTCGAGGCCGCGGACGCGGTCGGTGTCGCCGCTGCGGCCGGTGAGGACGATCACCGGCAGCCGCGGGTCGAAGCGGGAGTCGATCCCGTCCGCCTCGCGGATTTCCCGCAGGACGTCGAGGCCCGAGGCATCCGGCAGGGTCAGGTCCAGCAGGAGCAGGTCGGGATGGTTGTAGCGACAGAGGCGCAGCGCGTCGGAGGCGCTGGGGGCCGGCATCACGCCGAAGCGGTCGGCCGAGAGGTGCTCACACAGCAGGTCGAGGGTTACCTCGTCGTCCTCGCAGACGACGAGACTGGCGATCTCTTCTCTTTGGGGCAGCATGCCGAGCTAAGTCCCGGCGGCCGAAAACTCTCCCCCCTCGCCGGCGGGAATCTCCAAAACTGCGGAAGCTCCGCGACACCAGAGGACCCGGCGCGGCGGCACCCGGCGGTGCGCGTCGATGATCCGTCCAGCCTCGTCGAGGAAGAAGACGTCCAGCTCGAAGCGCATGCCGAAGGTGTGGACGCTCGAGCAGCGCGGGATCAGCAGCCCGGGCCCGGCCTTGTCCCGGTCGCGGAAGGCGAGCCCGCGCAGACGGGTTCGGAAATCCTTTGCAACGGGAATGGGTGCACGACCGTGATCCACCCCCATATAAGCCACACGGGCCGGCACCTCTCCCCCTCTCTTAGGCTCTAACCATGGCCGCGAAGCCGAAGGTCGCCGTCTTCAGCCCCAACCCGATGGTCTCGATCGCGATCGAGTCCTTCAGCGCCGACGGGGGCGACGACATCCACATCCACCCCGCCGGCCAGGGCGTCTGGGTGGCACGGATGGCGGCCGAGCTTGGGGCCGAACCGGTCCTCTGCGGGTTCATCGGCGGCGAGGTCGGCACCGTCCTGCGACCGCTGCTGGAGGAGATGTCGGTCGAGTTGCGTCTGGTCGAGACGGCGGAGGCGAGCGGCGCCTACATCCACGACCGCCGCAGCGGCGAGCGCAAGCCGCTTTCGCAGAGCGCCGCGCTGCCCGCCTCGCGGCACGAGGTCGACGAGCTCTTCTCGGTCACCATCGCCGCCGCGCTCGACTGCGACCTGCTCGCCGTCTGCGGCCCCTACCCGGAGAACACGGTGCCGCTGGAGCTCTACGGCAGCCTCGTCGCCGACGTCAAGTCGAACGGCGTGCCGGTGATCGTCGACCTCTCCTCGCCGCGCCTCGACTGCGCCCTCGAGGGCAAGCCGGACCTGATCAAGATCAACGACTGGCAGCTCGCCGGCTTCATCTCCGACGCGGTCGACACCGAGGAGCGGACGCGCCGGGCGGTCGACAAGCTGCTGGAGAAGGGCGCCGAGGCGGCGATTATCACCCGTGCCGGCGAGCCGGCGATGGCGGTGCGCGACGGCCGCGCCTGGGAGCTGACCCCGCCCAAGTTCGAGCGCGGCTCCCGCGAGGGCTGCGGCGACTCGATGATGGGGGCGCTGGCGGCGACGATCGCCGCCGAGCGCGACTGGGAGGACGTGCTGCGCCTCAGCGCCGCGGCAGGCGCGACCAACTTCCTCCGCAGCGGCCTCGGCACCGGCTCGCGCTCGGTGATCGAGGAACTGGCACCGCGCGTCCAGCTCCGCGAGCTGGATTAGCGACTCCGAGATTTAGGGGGCTATAACCCCCACAGGTTCGGAGTCACTTCAGAGTTGAGGCTCGAACGGGGCCTCCAGTGGCCCGCCTTCGACGATCGCCCACGGCGCCGTCTCGGCGATCCACTCGATGTGGGGCGCGAGGATCTCGACCTCGCGCAAGCGCTCCAGCGCCGGTGAAATCCGTACCGGCCTGCCGCCCTGGACCGTGTGGGCGTCGCTGCTGAGGACGTGGACGAGGCCGCGCCCTGCCATCGCCAGCATCCCCTTCGCCATCTCCTCGCGGAGGAAGAAGTCGGCGGTCGCCTGGATCAGCGCCCCCTCCGCCACCAGCGCCGCCATCCGCTCGAACATGTCGTGGGAGAGATGGCGCTCGGGGTGGGCGATCAGCGTCCGGTGGCCGCGCTCGGCCAGATGGGCGACCCGCCGCAGCAGGCTGTCGTCGAGCGGCCCGGGCGCCGGCTCGAGCAGGATCCACCTGCCGCTCCCCAGCGAGACCCGCGTCAGCTCCTCCTCGCCCAGGTTCTCGACCGCCGTCTCGGCCACCTCACCCCCCTGGAGGATCTTCACCGCCACCAGTTCCCGCTCCAGCCGCTCGTTCAGGCCGTGCACCCGCGCCGCCAGTTCCTCGATCCGCACGTCGTGGTCGTGGCGGATGTGCGGAGTGGCGCAAACGGCCTCGATCCCGTCCGCCTCGGCCTGCCGCGCCATCGCCACGCTGTCGTCGGCATCGCGCGCCCCGTCGTCGATCGCGTCGAGGATGTGGCAGTGCAGGTCGATCACGGCGCCTCGCCAGGCTAGTACCCGACTCGGCAACCTTCAGCCGTGCAACCAACCGTCCAAGGTGCAACCGCACGTTCAGGCACCGGCCCGAACGGGCACGCCACTACGATGATCGGCAAGATCATGGCCCTGTTCACGCCGGGCTTGCGTGAACGGGATGGCTTCAACTCATGGATAAGAAAGCGACCCGCAGAGGGAATTACGAGTCTGGCTCCGACTACGTGTTGGAGTACGGCGAGCTCCGCTTTGCCTTCAACGAGGAGGACTTCGCCCAGCGCGTCGAGCAGGCGGCGGTGAAGCTGCGCTTCGTCGACCAGGGGCTGAGCGGCGAGGAGCTCGATGACCTGCTCGACCTCGCGGTCAGCGGCGAGATCGCCGAGCCCTCCTCCGCCCTCGGCGAGCACATCAACGAGAATTGGGAGGACCTGGTCGGTCCCTCCAACCGCAGCCTCGTCCACTGGATCCGCCGCCTCGTCTTCCGCGGCGCCTGGCTCGACCAGCGGGTCAAGGAGGGTGAGCTCGACGTCGTCTTCGACGAGCGCACCCAGACCTTCGGCTACGTCCAGCCGGATCGCAGCGACGAGCTGATCGAGCTCAGCAAAGAGCCGTCGTGGCGGCGAATCGCCTACCGGCGTTAGTCGCTCGGGCGCTCTAGAGCCGCGACCACCGTCAGCGAGCCGCCGCCCTGCGAGCCCTGCTCGCGGCCGGCGTCGAAGAACTCCTTCGCGGCCTCGGCGTCGCCATGAGCCTCGGCGAGGCGGGTGAGCGAGTCGACGAGGAGGATCACGTCTTCACCCTTGGCGGCGCGGGCCGCGGCCTGGGCGAGAGCGTCGCTGGCGTGGCGGGGCTGGCCGGCGGAGACGATCTCCGCCTGCGGCGCGTCGCGCTTCCAGTCGGCCAGCTCCTCGGGGCTGGGGTCGATCAGCAGGGCGACGGGGTCTGGGCCCTTGGCGTCGGCGGCGAGGTCGGCGGCGACGCCGCGCAGCAGCTCCGTGCAGCCCTCGCGGGTCTCGGCGAAGACGAGCGCCTGGCGACCGGCCTCGGGCGGCAGCAGCAGGGTCTGCAGGGTGACGCCCTTGGTGCGGCGGCCGAAGCGACGTTTGCGACGGCGACGCGGGCGCGAGGGCTCGGCGGCAGGCTCTTGGCGTGGGGTCGACTCCTGACGCGTGGCCGGCTCCGGCGCGGGCTCGCGCTCGGGCGCTTTCTCCGGGCGCTCGCGCCGCGCGCGCGGTTGGCTGCGGCGCTGGCGGGGCGGGCGCTCCCGCCTCTCGGAGGACTTGGCGGCGCCACCGCCACCGTTCTCCCCCGCCAGCCGCTCGATCAGCTCGCGCTTGGTCAGCATCCGGTACTTCTCGACGCCGGCCTCGGCGGCGAGCAGATGCAGGTCGGACAGGTGTTTCTTCTCCAGCTCGGCTTTCGTCATCGGGCGGCAGGTTATTCAACCGGCAGGACCGGCAGCGGGGTCGACCCCCTCCTGTGCCGCGACCTCGAGCCACGCCTCCGCCTCGCGCGAGCGCCGGCGCCGCGACCAGCCCAGCTCGGCACCGAGCGCGTCGGCCACCTGCCGCACCGCCTTCGCCGTGCGCAGCTCGGGCGCGGCGAGGATCCCCAGCCGGGTCCGGCGCAGCAAGACGTCGGCGACGCTGCGCGCCTGCTCCAGCCGCGCCGCCAGCGCCACCTCGGCCAGCAGGTCGGGGCGGCTGGGGACGATCGGCGCCGCCAGCTTCGGCTCGGCGCGAGCGATCTCGAGCACCTTGCGGGCGGCGTGGCCGTAGCGGAAGGCGAGCTGCTCGGTCGCCTCCTCCCCCACCCCCGCGGGCGCCTCCAGGTCGCCGGGCCGGGCCGGCATCCCGAGCGGGATCTCGTGCGTGTGGCAGGGCGCCTCGCGCCCCTCGCGCTCGACCAGGCGGTCGACGGTCTGCTTCGCCATCCGCCGCCAGGTGGTGAGCTTGCCGCCGGTGATCGTCAGCATCCCCGAGCTCGTCTCGTACAGCTCGGCTTTGCGGGAGATGTCGACCGACTTGCGCGGGTCGCCGGTGGAGATCAGCGGCCGCACGCCGGCGTAGGCGCCGACCAGGTCCGACTCGCCCAGCGAGGTGCCGAAGAAATCATTTACGGCTTCAAGTAGATAGGCGACGTCGTCCTCGGCCGGGCGCGGGTGCGTGATGTCGCCGTCGAAGTCGTTGTCGGTGGTGCCGACCAGGGTGCGCCCGTACCAGGGCAAGGAGAAAATCATCCGCCCTTCGCCGGCGGGGACGATGCAGGCGGCCTTGCCCATCGGCAGGTCGGCCTGGTCGATCAGCAGGTGGGTGCCCCGGCTGGGCGAGATCCGCGGCACGTCCTCCTCCCCCAGCAGCTCCTCCGGCCGCACCTGGTCGGCGAAGACGCCGGTGGCGTTGACGACGTTGTCGGCGTGCACCTCCATCCGCTCGCCGGACTCTTCCTCGACGAAGGCGACGCCGGTCGCCTTGCCGTTTAGCGAGAGGACCTCGGTCACCTCGGCCCCGTTCAGCATCACCGCGCCGAAGCGTTCGGCCTCGCCGAGCACGGTGAGGACGAGGCGGACGTCGTCGGTCTGACAGTCGTAGAAGAGGTAGGCGTCCTTGGGTTCGCGCGCGGCCAGGGCCGGCACCAGCTCCAGCACCTCGTCGCGGTCGATCGTGCGGTGGCGGTCGGGCGACCAGTAGCTGTCCTCTTCCTCCTCGCGGGCGGCGCGGCGCTCGCGGCGGCTGCGGCCGCGGGTCGTCGCCATCACGTCGTACATGTTCAGGCCGAGGCCGAGTTTGCGGTCGCGGCGCTCCTCGCCGAGGGCGGCGACGAGGAACGGGGTCGGATAGACGAGGTGCGGGGCGAGCCGGACCATCAGCGCTCGCTCGACCAGCGCCTCGCGGACCAGGCCGAGGTCGAAGTTCTGCAGGTAGCGGAGGCCGCCGTGGACCATCTTCGAGGAGCGGCTGGAGGTGCCGACGCCGTAGTCGCCGCGCTCCAGCAGGGCGACCGAGTAGCCGCGCGAGGCGGCGTCGAGGGCGACCCCGGCGCCGGTGATGCCGCCGCCGATCACCACCACCTCGAAGTGCTTGCCGGCGATCTCCTCGATGGCCCTAGCCCGCGTCAGCATCAGTCGAGGTAGGTCGTGGTCTGGTCGGCGCCCGGGCGCTCGGGGGCGGGCTTCTCCTGGCGCGGGTGGCCGAGGTGGAGGAGGCCGACGAAGCGCTCCTCCTCGGGCAGGGCGACGGCGGCGCGGCCCTCCTCGCTGCGGAGGATGCCAGGGGTGCGCCAGTAGCCGGCGTAGCCGCGGGCGTGGGCGGCGAGCAGGACGATGTAGGAGGCGGCGGCGGTCGCGTGCAGGTCCTCCTCCTCTTCGACCGGCTCGCCGCTGAGGACGCAGGAGACGACGATCAGCGTCGGCGCCCGGTCGAGCTTGACGGCGCCCTCCGGCCCGGCGACCTCCTTCAGCCGCCGCAGCGTCTCCGGCCCGATCACCCGGAAGCGCCACGGCACGGTCAGGTTGTGGTTCGGCGCCCAGCTCGCCAGCTCCACCAACGCGCCGATCTCCTCCCGCGGCAACGGCTCCGGCGCGAAGGCCTTGTGCGTGCGGCGAGTGCGAATCGCGGTCTCGACGTCCATGCGCCGAGGGTATAGGGCAGTCAGTTCACCAGTGCCTATCGAGCGACGGTGATCGCCGCGAGGACAAAGAAGCCGATGACCTGGATAAACACGCACATAACGATGGCTCCTCGGAGCATGAGTCGCTGTACGTCTCTGAGTTCGCCGCGTAATTGGTCGATGACAGCGTTAAGGCGCTCGTCGCTCCAGCTCTCTCGCATCGCTGCATATTAGCGTAATGTTTTGTCTTAGAAACGCAAGGAGGGGCTGGGCCCTCCTACAGCCCGTAGCGCCAGCGCATCCAGCCGCGGCGGCCGGCGAGGCCGAGGGCGAAGAGGACACAGCCGGCGAGGAGGCCGAGGACGATCGCGCCGGCGGTGCTGCTGCCGGAGTCGTTGGTGCTTTCGGAGGCGGGCTCGCCGGTGGCTTCCGCGGGAGAGGAAGGCAGCGGGGCGGTGCCGGTGGGCCCTTCCGGGGCTTCACCACCGGTAGCTCCGCTCCCGGGTTTCGCCCCCTTGCCGCCCTGGCCGGATTGCGCTGGGCCTCCTGGGGAGGCACCGCCCGACCCGCCTGGTTCGACGCCGAAATTTTCGAGAATTTCGGACGGCACTTCCCCCGTGGACGGCGGCGTGCTCGCGGGCGGGACGCCGCCGGTTTCGCTTGAAGAGTTGTTCTTCGACGACGATTTCGGCTTCGGCTTCGGAGCGCGCGGCGGAGCGGAGATCGGGAGGTGTTGGCCGGCGAGCGGGATGATCGCGTTCGAGGTGACCCAGACCCGGGACACGTCTTCGCTCGGGGCCTTGAGGAAGTAGCCGTCTTCGGCCTGCAGGTCGCGCATGTAGGTGAAGGAGCTCTTGCCCGAGCCGAAGGTGCCGGGGTCCTTGCCGGCGGCGAGCAGGCCTTCGGAGGTCCAGGCGGTGGACTGCGCGTTGGCGGAAAGGTTGTTGCCGGGAGCGAAGCCGCCGTTCGGGCGCTTTGCCTTGCGCAGGTAGTCGAGGGCGCTGTCGCTCGCCTTCGAGCCGGGCGTCAGCACCTGCAGCACGGCGCCGGTGATCTCGGCGGTGCTCGGGTCCCCCGGTTCGTTCCCCCAGCCGCCGTCCTTGCCCTGCACCTTGCGCAGCCAGTCGACCGTTCCGGCCGTCGAACCGCCGGCGTCCGCCGATCGCAGCGCCAGCACCGCATAGGCGCTGGTCGCCGGCCAGCCCTGGTAGGAGCCGCTCTGGCGCCGCTGCGCGAGCAGCCGTTCGACCAGGTCTTCGCCGGCGAAGTGGCGTGGGTCGGCGCCGGTCGCCTCGAGGGCGAGGATCGTGCGGGCGACGTCGCCGGCGTCCTTGACTTCGTCGATGTGCGAGCGGAGGAAGTCGACGGGGGATTTTCCCGACTTGGTCACGTCGAGCGGGTTGCGGCCGACGGCGGCCAGCGCCAGCATCGCCCAGGAGGTCATTTCCGCCCCGGCTTCACGGCCGGAATCGGAGGCGAACCCTCCGCTCGGGCGCTGCTGGGCCTCGAGCCAGTTGGCGGCTTTGGTGACGGGAGAGGCGTGAGCAGGGGCCGGCGCGAGCGCGACCAGGGCAAGCGCCAGGAACAACGCCGCAACCCCGCCGCCGCGCAGAGCGCCGCCGAAGCCGCGGCCGCCCGGGGCCTCCGCGGCCGGGCCCCGCCGCCACTCGAACCGCTCGCGGAAGCGCACCAGCATCCGCACCATCGCCGGCCCGGCGACCAGCGCCAGGACGACGTTGCCGGCGACGTGGGCGACTTCGAAGGGGATCGCGCGCCCCTCCAGCAGCCAGAAAGACTTCCACGACAGGTCTCCCCCGTAAGTCGCCATCAGGGAGAAGTTCAGCAGAGCGCCGTACAAAATGCCTGCAAACCCGCAAGCGGCGGCGAGAGTGAAGCGGCTGGCATTGCGGAATCCGAGCGCGAGAACGGCACCGAACACCCCGCAGAGCCCCCATCCCGCCATCTGCCAGGGCGTCCAGGGCCCCTGCCCGAACCAGAAGTTCGAGACCAGGCCGGCGAGGGCGCCGACCGCGAAACCCGGCGCGCCGCCGAGGGCATAGCCGGCGAAGATGACGATGTCGGTCGTCGGCTTGACGTTGGGGAAGGCGGCGAAGGCGATGCGGCCGACGATCGCCAGCGCGGCCAGGGCGGCGACGAGGGCGACCACCTGCGAGGGCGGTCGCGAGCGCTCGTACCAGACGAAGCCGGCGAGGAGCACCAGGCCGAGGATGAGGAAGCTCGCCAGGTGCCAGCTCATCCCGCTTCCCCCCTCAGCGCCGCCGCCCCCTGCTCCGGCGTCACGACCCCCGGCAGGTCGAGCACCCGCGCGACCTCGGTGGCGAAGTACCAGCCGCCGGAGAGGATCTCCTCCATCGGCCCGTCGGCGATGACGACGCCGTCGCCGAGCAGCACGACCCGCTCGGCGAACTCGGAGGCGAACTCGACGTCGTGGGTGGCGACGACGACAGCCGTGCCGCGTGTCGCTTTTGTCTCGCTATGCGAGAGGCAGTCGACACTGGCCGCGAGGCGCTCGATCAGCGCGACGAGATCGTCCTTGCGCGCTCGGTCCATGCCGCGGGTGGGCTCGTCGAGGGCGACGACGCCCGGGAGCTGCTTGCCCTCCATGCGTCCCGCCAACGCGATCGCCAGTGCCAGCCGCTGTCGCTCGCCGCCAGAGAGGTCGCGCGGGTCGGCGTCGATCGCGTGCTCGAGGCCGACGGCGCGCAGCGCCGCCATCCCCTGCTCCCCCGGCAGCTCGTCGCCGACCCGCTCGCGCACCAGGTAGTCGCCGGGGTTCTGGCTGAGCAATGCGATCGAGTCGACGGCGATCTTCCCGGCGACCGGCTGGTGCAGTCCGGCCGCCGTCCTGAGGAAGGTGCTCTTACCCGCGCCGTTGCGTCCCATCAGCGCCACCCGGTCGCCCGGGCGCAGCTGAAGGTCGATCCCGCGGAGCACGTCCTTCGTCTCCTCGCCCTGGTCCAGCTCCACCCACACACCCTTCGCTTGTAGGACCGGAGCCTGGGGCCGGGGATCGCGCACCCTCCTACTTGCTTGGTGAGGAGGGTGCGCGATCCCCGTCCCTCGGAGCGTTTGTTTCGCATCCCGAACCCCGACCGGCAGTGGCATCAACCCGGCGAGGGAGAAGAGACGGGCGGCTGGGGTAGTCAGTGCGGGGTCTTTCTCTCGCGACCAAAGAAGGAAGTCCGCGGGCGCCCCGTCGAAGCCGACAATTCCCTCCTCCATCGCCACCACCCGATCGGCTGCGGCAAGACACCGCTCCAGCCGGTGTTCCGCCAGCAGCACCGCCACCCCCCACTCCTCGTTGAGGCGGCGCAGGAGCCAGATCAGCTCGTCGCCGGCGACCGGGTCGAGCTGGGAGGTCGGCTCGTCGAGGAGGATCAGGCGGGGGCGGGTGACGAGGGCGGCGGCGAGGGCAACCCGCTGCAGCTCGCCGCCGGAGAGGGTGTCGGTGGCGCGGTCGAGCAGATGCGGGATCGCCAGGGCCAGGGCAACCTCCTCGACCGCCCGCGCCCGGTCGGTCGGGGCGTCGCCACGCATCTCCAGCGGCAGCTCGATCTCGGCCGCGACCGTGGTCGAGACGACCTGGGTCTCGGGGTCCTGGGCCAGGTAGCCGACGGCGGCCGCGAGCTCACCGGGGCCGGTCGCAACGGCGTCGAGGTCGGCGACGCGGACCTCGCCTTCGATCTCGCCGCCGTGGAAGTGCGGGACGAGGCCACAGCTGGCCTTCAGCAGCGTCGACTTCCCCGAGGCCGAGCGACCGGCGAGGAGGACGAACTCTCCCGGTGCGACCTCCAGCGAAACGTCCTCCAGCGCCCGCGCCGCCGCGTGCGGATAGGCGTAGCTCAGACCCTCGACCGCAAGCGCCGGCGCCGCCCCGCGTCTGATCGCCAGCTCAGACACGCGCCACCTCCAGACGGTGCGCCGGTCGGCGGGTGGGGCGTTTCAGGGGGGCGAGGCCGCTGAAGGTGACCACTGCGGCTACGGCGAGGGTCGCGGGGCCGAGGCCGATCTGGATCGACGGGTAGGCCTGGAAGTCGTCGGCGCCGAGGAGCTTGCCGGCGATGGCGGTGGCGAGGACCACCGCGGCGACCGCGTAGAAGCGGCGGTCGTAGCGGGAGCGGGAGCGGCGGTTGCGGGCGCGGGGCGCGTCGAGGCTGTAGCCCCGCAGCTCGAGGGTGGCGGCGACGTCGACGGCGCGGTCGAGGGAACCGGCGAGCAACCGTCGCGCCAGTGGCGCCTTGCCGACCGCGGCGGCGCCGGGGCCGCGCAGCGCGGCGGCGTCGCGCAGTCGTCCGGCGTCGGCGGCAGCGACCGGGACCAGGCGCGAGACCAGCGTCGCCGTCAGCGCCGAGCGCCCGGCCAGCGGCCGCAGGGCGCGCAGCACCCGGTCGGGGTCGACGCAGGCCGAGTAGACGGCGAAGGCGACGATGCTCGCCGCGGCGACGAGGCCGTAGGAGAGGCCGGCGACGATTGCCTCGAGGGTGACGTCGACCCGCCCCAGCAGCGGCCAGTCGCCGAGCCGCGCCAGCACCGTCTCCCCGCGGCTGGTCACCAGGGCGTTGACCACGACCATCAGCAGCGCCAGTGAGAGGCCGAGGCCGAGGCCCGCGCGCACGGCGCTCCGGGCGCCAGCGAGGAGCCCGGCGAGGGTCGCCGCCACTCCCGCCGCGACCAGCACCAGCAGGTTCGAGTAGAGGAAGGCGACGGCAACGATCGCGCCGAGGTAGGCGACGGACGCGCCCGGCGAGGCGAGCTGCAGCGGCCGGCGTCGCGGCACGTAGGCGAACGGCGACCTCATCGGCCCGCCACCGGCAGCGGCGTCGTCTTCCCATCTTCCATCGCCACCGCGTAATGGTCGCGCAGGTCCTCTGTGTTGAGGGCGCCGGCCGCGCCGCGCACGGCCGCCACCGTGCCGCCGGTGACGAGCCAGACAGGCGGGCCGCCGTAGCGGCTGGTGGCCGCGACCAGGCCGGCGCCGGCGCCCAGCCGCCTGGCCCTCCCGCCACCTTCGTCCAGCGCCACCACTTCGTAACCGTCCCCAGTCGGCTCGAAGTACGCATAGACGCCGCTTTCGGCCGGGCCTTCTTCGATCAGGTGCGCCGCCGGGTCTTCCCGCAGTTGGTCCCAAGGGCCGACCAGGACCCGGATCGCTCCCTTCGGCGACCCCGACGCGAGTTCCACGCCTTCGCCTTCCAGCGCAGCCCGGGTCTCAGCGCAGGCGGCGCCGCCACCCGCGCATTCGACCACGACCGGGTAGCGCTTCCCGCCGACCCCGTCGACGAACGGCGCCGGCCAGGAGCCGACGACCGCGGGCACGTGGTTCGTCGCCGACCAGTCGCGGTAGTCCCACCAGATCCGCTCGCCGTCCTGGGCATCGACGTCGGCCGCCCCGACGGGCGACTCGGTCCCGTCCACATAGAAGAACCAGTCGTAGGGATCGCCGTCGCGTTCCCCCTCGGCGACCCCGTCGATCGAGTGGACGAAGCCGCCGCCGTAGCGGGTCTCGATCTCGGCGTTGCCTTCCAGCAGCCGCATCACGGTGTCGGATTCCTTCGCCCCGAGCGAGCGCTGCAGCACCGGCACCGTCCCGAATTCCCGGGTCACCGTCAGCTCCACCGAGCCGACGTCGGCCCCGGGGCCGAGCCCGCAGCCGGCGGCCGCGAGCGCCGCCAGGAGCAGCGCAATCGCGACCGCCGTGCCGCGGAGTCCGGTCATTTCGCCCTGCGCACCATTACTTCGGGCAATTGCTCCCGATGCAGACCGGCAGGCGCGCCGAGGGGATCTCCCCCGCCGCCCGCGCGATCAGTCGCGACGGCTTGCTCAGCGTCACCGTGGTGCGGCCGTCGGCGCCGGTCGGCGCGCTGGCCCCGGTCACCTTCACGCCCTTCGCCGGCTTGCTCTTCCCTTTTTCGTCATAGGAGAAGGCGCGCACCGTGAACGGCATCCCGGCCTTGGCCTTGTTCGGGCCTTCCAGCACCAGCTCGTCCGGGTAGGGGAACGAGGGCGCCAGGTCCCAGAGCACTTCGTCGCCCGGCTTGATGATCGCCGCGTCGCCGCCCACTTCGAGCGATTCGTGGTTGATCTTCAGGTACCAGGAGGACTTGCCCTTGGCGACGCTCGAGCCGATCCCGCACAGGGCGAGGCCGAAGTCGAAGCTGTCGCTGATCGACAGCGGGCTCAGCGCCGCGATCGACTTCGAGGCGTGGGCGAGCAGGCCCATCGCGGTGTTGCCCTTGATCGTGACCGGGTCGCCGCTGCCGCCGCTGCCCTTGCCGAAGCATTCGGCCTTGGGGCTGGTCTTGACCGTGGTGGTCGCGGTCGCGATCGGCTTTTCGGCGAGCACCTTGCCGCCGGCGCCAACCACGCGCAGCTCGGCCTTGAAGCCCTTGGCCGAAGCGGCCGCGGCGAAGGCCAGGGTTATGGAGATAGCCAGCAGGCATACGGCCGCCAGCCGGAACGAGGTACTTCTTGGCATTTACGCCACCCTTTCCTCGAGGGTTGTCTTGGCTTGGCCGGGGACAGGTCTCCTGGCTTCCGGGATCAGGGAGGACGCGCCTTCCCGGAGGCTCGGTGTCGCCTCCAGTGGCTGACGCGCAATGGCGCCTGCGAACTCCTCCACCCGGTCACAGTGGCGGGACCACGCCGGACTTGCACCGGACTTCCCTTGACCACCGACCGATATGTACGCGGCGAGTCTATCCCGCGGGACGTGTCTGAGTTTTCCCCTCACATATGTGGGGAAAACTCAGACACGTCCCGGAGAGCGGCGTCGGACGGGCGCGTCAACGTATGCGCCGATGAGCCGCGCGCATCGCACCCCGGGTCGCCACACCCACTGGCGCGTCGCCCGCCACCGCCACCGGCTGCTGCGGGCCGGCGGCCTGGCGGCGCTGCTGGCGGTGGTCGGGCCGGGTGTCCTCGCCGGCCTCTCCGACGACGACCCGGCCGGGATCACCACCTACTCGATCCTCGGCGCCCGCTACGGCTACGAGCTGCTCTGGGTGCTGCTGCTCTCGACCGCGGCGCTGATCGTCTTCCACGAGGTCGGGGTGCGGCTCGGCATCGTCACCGGCAAGGGGCTGCTGACCCTGGTCCGAGAGCGCTTCGGCCCTCGCGCCGCGGCGGTAGTGATGGCGGCGCTGCTGATCGCCAACACCGGCACGCTCTGCGCCGAGTTCGCCGGCGTGGCGGCGGGGATGGGCCTGCTGACCGGCATGAGCCGCTACGTCAGCGTGCCGCTGGCGGCGATCGCGGTCTCGGCCCTGGTGCTGCGGGAGAACTTCCACCGGGTCGAGCACCTGCTGCTCCTGCTCAGCTCGGTCTTCGTCGCCTACGTGGTGGCGGGGATCGCCGCCCACCCCGACTGGGGCGCGGCCGGGCGCGGCCTCGTCGTCCCCAGCATCCCGCTCAACCGCGACGCGCTGCTGGTGGCAGTGGCGACGGTGGGGACGACGCTCGCGCCCTGGGGCCTCGCCTTCATCCAGTCCTACGCGGTGGACAAGCGGCTGCACGTGAAAGACCTGAAATACGAGCGGATCGACGTCATCGTCGGCGCCGTGCTGACCGGGGTGATCGGGTTCTTCGTCGTCATCGCCTGCGCGGCGACGCTGCACGTGCAGGGAATCGAAATCAACGACGCCGGCGACGCGGCGCGGGCGCTGGAGCCGTTCGTCGGCAACGCCGCCGCCACCCTCTTCGGCCTCGGCTTCCTCGGCGCGGCGCTGCTGGCGGCGGCAATCGTCCCCCTCTCCACCGCCTACTCGTTCTCCGAGACCCTCGGCCGCCGCGCCGACCTCGACGACAGCTTCGACGAGGCGCGCACCTTCTACCTCAGCTTCGGGGTCGTCATCACGGTCGCCGCCTGTCTGGTCCTGATCCCCGGCGCGCCGCTGGTCGAAATCCTCTTCCTCACCCAGGCGCTGAACGCCGTCCTGCTGCTGGTCCTGCTGCCGTTCATCCGCTCGCTGGCGAAGGACCGCGAGCTGATGGGCGAGAACGCCCTCGGCCGCTTCGACCGGGCGACGACCGCAATCGCCCTGGCGGTGGTGGCGGTGAGCGTGGTGGCGCTGGGAGTGCTGGCGGTCTTCTAGTACGACTCGTAGCTGATGCTGCGCCAGGGGTTGTCCTTGGTGCCGGGCACGGTGATCACCGATCGGGTCGCCCGCTGCGTTCCCTCGGGGCCGGGCCACTCCGCCTCGACGTCGGTGGTGCCCTGCTTCAGGCGCTCGGAGTAGCTGCCGGAGACCACGGCGGCGGCGAGCGCCTGCACGCCGGGCTTTATCTCTCCCGGGTCCTCGGAGAAGAACTCGACGACCATGCTGTTGCGGCCCGGGTAGCAGACGACCAGCTGGTCGGAGTCGAAGTAGATCTCGAGCGGAGCGGCTTCCAGCTTCATCGGCTCCATGTGGAGAGTCGGGCCGACCGCACCCTCGTCGGCCCTCACCTCTGCCCAGCCAGAAGCGATGGCATCGCGCGCCTCCGCCTCGAGAAGCTCCTGGATCTCGCGGACTAACTCAGACATCCTCTACCGGTTATACACGCAGCAGCAGTTGCTTGCCCGCAGTTATACGCCCAGCAGCAGATCCGACGCCACCTTGCTCCTTTGGGATCAGACGCCAAGCGCCAAGTCTAGTAACAGCATGACCCCCGCCCCGGCGACAAGGCCGACGCTGGGCCCGAGCCGCCGGTGCCGATCGGCATAGGCCTGCGGCAGCATCTCGGCGGCGATCAGGCTCAACATCGCGCCGGCGGCGAAGGCGAAGGAGAACGGCAGCAGCGCGCTCACCTGTTCGACCGCCAGGTAGGCGGCGACCGCGCCGACCGGCTGCGGCGCGCTCGTCCCCACCGCGGCCCAGAACTGCCGCGCCCGCCCGAAGCCGGCCACCTCCATCGGGATCGCCACGCTCGTCCCCTCCGGGACGTTCTGGATCGCGATCGCGACGATCACGAACAGCCCCAGCCCCGCCCGATCCGAGGCATACGCGGTCCCCACCGCCAGGCCCTCGGGCAGGCTGTGGACGAAGAGCACCGCGAACACCAGCGCCGAGGTCCTAGCCCCCGGCCCCCGGCGCCCCATGAACGCCGCCTCCGGCCGCAACCGCCGCCGCGCCACCCCCAACAGCACGCCGCCCACGAGCAGCCCCCCGAGCACCTCCCACACCGACCCTTCTTCCGCCGCCGGGATCAGCAGCCCGAAGATCGAGGCGACCCCCATCACCCCGGCGGCGATCCCTAGCAGGAACGGCGTCAGTGCAGCGGCACGCCGCCCGAGGAACCAGACCGGGATCGCGCCGAGACCGGTCGCGAGCGCGGTGCCGCAGGCAGCGAGGAAGAGGATCAGAAAGTCGGGCATCAGGTGGACGCTAAACACACCGCATGCTGGAAGCCCCAAAGCCACAACTACTCGGCGAGAGAGCTATTGACGCACTTTCAAACTCCCGTCGAGCGATGCTCCCCGACATCCGTCTAGTGGCCGGAATCTGCGGGTAGGTTGCCCGCCGCTGCAATGCCTCACCCGGTGTGAGGTCTCGTTCGATTCGACTAGATCTGGAGGGAGAAATTGATGAGCAGGGGAATTCGCCGGCAGGTGCCGGTGGTGGTTGTGGCAGTTGTGGCACTGGTGGCGGCGCTGGGCGGCACCGTGTATGCGGCGGCGAAGATCAACGGGCACTCGATCAAGGTGAAATCGCTGCCGGGGAACCGGTTGGCGATCGGGTCGTTGCCGGCGAACCGGCTGAAGCCGGGGACGATCCCGTCGATGCAGCTGGCGCCCGGGTCGATCCAGGGCGACCGGCTGGCGCCGGGGTCGGTCACCGGGGTGCAGGTGGACGTCTCGACGCTCGGGCAGGTGCCCTCGGCCGTGCATGCCGACACCGCGGAATCGGCGAAGGACGCGGAAACGGCGCTGATGGCCGTCACCGCCGAAAACGCTGAAAGGGTCAACGGCTACGAAGCCGGCTGCAAGCCGAGCACGGTGCTGTTTGCCGGGGCTTGCTGGCAGGCGTCGGCCAACAGCACGGCGATGACGCCGGCGAACGCCGCGGCGTCATGCGCGAACGAAGGCGGGGAGCTGCCCGACCCGCTGTTGCTGGCGGCGTTCTCGCAGCAGCCCGGGATCACGATCGCGAGCGGCGATGAGTGGACGGGCGACCTGACCAATGTCTCAGGTCTTAACTCCTATTCGGCAGTCACTGTTTCATCCGCTGGCGAAATCAACTTCGCAGCGTTCAACGCCACCAAAAAATTCCGCTGCGTCATCCCGCTCCTCAGTTGACGCGGACCCGGCGACGGGCGGGGCGGCAACTCGGCTGCCCCGCCCGTCGCCCTCTCTATCCTCAGGCGCCCGATGCGCCTCCGCCCCATCGCCCTCCTCTCACTGCTGGCGCTGCTCGCGCTCGCGCCAACCGCCGCCGCCGCGCAGCGCACCCACACTCCCGCCGGCGCCTTCGCCGAACGGGCCGAAGCCGCGCGCGTCCTCCGCTACTGGACGCCCGCCCGGAGGGCCTCGGCTCGGCCGCTCGACCTCGTCGCCGACCGCGACGGCAACACCAGCCTCCGTCCCGGCCGCCCCTCCCCCACCGCCACGGCCAGCTTCCTCACCGTCCCCACCCCCGAAGAACCGCCCTACTCGGTCGAGGGCCGCGTCTTCGTCAAACAGGGCAACCTGCGTGGCTACTGCTCGGGGACGGCGATCGACAGCCCCACCCGGCAGCTGGTGCTGACCGCCGGGCATTGCGTCAACAGCGGCCACGAGGGCGGGCGCACGGTCTGGTCCCAGTACCTCGCGTTCTTCCCTGCCCTCACCGCCGGCAAGGCGCCCTACGGGGCATTCGTCGCCAAGCGGGGCGCCGTCTACGCCCCGAAGGCGTGGACCAAGCACGGCAACCCCGACTTCGACCTCGGCGCCTTTCTCACCCACCCGAACAAGCGGGGGCTGAACGTCGCCGACGCGGTCGGAGGCGGGGCGACCATCGCCCTCGGCCTCTCGCGCCAGCAGAGCTTCCAGACCTTCGGCTACCCAGGCAACGTCAAGCGGCTGCAGGGCTGCAACTCCCCCTACACCGGCGACGACCGACTCAGCTTCCCCCTGCCCGGTCCGCCGACCCTGGGGATCGGCTGCCACTGGGCCCCCGGCGCCAGCGGCGGCGGCTGGCTGATCGGCGACGGCACCCAGATCGACGGCCTCACCTCCTACCTCTACCTCGGCAACACCTCCCACACCTACGGCCCGTACTTCTCCCAAGCGACCGTGGGGGACCTGGTCGAAGGGTTGTAGGGGAGAGCTCGGGCCGCCCGCGCCTTACAGGGGCGTGCGAAACACCAGCGAATCCTTGGACGCGCAGGAGGAGCGGCTAATGCTCCTGGAGCGCAGACGATAAGTTAACCCTATGGAAGAGCAGAAACAGGTAGAAACCGAACGTCCGCGGTTGGTCGAGAGAGTCCGCTCGGGGCAGTTTCGCCGCGAACGCGAAGAGGCATCGCGCAGGATGCGAGAAACCCGCGAAGACATGGAACGCCATCTCGCAGAGGCCAAACGACTCCGCGACAGCCTGCGCTAGCCGGTCTCGGCCTCGAGCAGGCGGCGGTAGAAGCGATAGTCGCGGCGTTCGGGGCGCAGGTTGCAGGCGAGCGCGAGGTGGTGGCGGGCGCGGCCCTTCTGGCCGGTCTTGCTGAGGGCGCGGCCGAGGCAGAAGTGGGCGTAGTCGTTGACCGGGTGGGTCTCGACGACGGCCTCGAACTCGGCCGCGGCGGGGGCGAAGCGGCCGGCGCGGAAGTAGGCGCGGCCGAGCGCCTCGCGGATCGAGCTCTTCTCCGGGTCACGGCGGGCGGCCTCGGCCAACGGCGCGGTCGCGTGCTCGAAATCGCCGTCCTCGAGCAGCTCGAGACCACGGCGGTAGAGCGTGTAAGTGGGCTCGGAGTTCACCTCAGCGGGCATCGATCAAGTGTTGCAGGCGGGCAAAGCGGGAAAGTCGTGTCGCCTTATGAGGCCATATGGACGCGTAAAGCGACACGCCTAGCCGTCCGGCCGAAGGGCGAGGCGAAAGACAAGTTTGGGACCCTCGACATCGCCCGAGTCGCGGCCGGGGACACGGTGGAAACCAAGCGATTCGTAGAGGCGATGGGCGATGTGCTGGTGCGGACGGCTCCAGAGGACGACCGCGTCTGCCCCAGTCGCACGGGCGGTGGCCAGGCAACCCTCAGCCAGGGTGCGGCCGATCCCGCGGCCGCGGGAGAGCGCGGCGACCGCGAGGCGCGAGAGCTCCACCTCCCCCTCGCTCGGGACCTCCCGTTCTGCTCCAAGCGGATAGAAGGCGACTACCCCCACCACCCTCCCACCCTCCAAAGCGACGAGCAGGCGCCCAGTCTCGCTCGTTTCCCTGACGTCGGCCAGCACATACGGAGCGGCCCTTTCGCCTGGCCCCGGACCGCAATAGGCCTCGGTCCAGAGCTCGGCAACCTGCTCCCCGTCCTCCGGGCGAAACTCTCTGACCGACACATTCACCCTGCTAATGTAGGTAATCGAGTTCGGCAGCTACTTTTCCTGCGCCGACTCTGCATCTGCCTATGAGTACGCCTACTGCGAAGAAATGGACCTGCGATCAGTGCGGGGTGACCGTCAGCCGCGCCGGCGGCGAGAAGGTCGAGCTGCCCGGCAGCTGGAAGGCCTCCAAGGAGGGCACCTTCTGCCTGCTCTGCCGGCGTGAGCGCGCCGCCCAGGCCGCCCTCGCCGAGGCCCCCGAGAGCTGCGGCCTCGAGGACCGCGCCAAGCTCCGCCGCGCCGCCCTGGTCGAGTTCGAGGTCCGCCGCCGCCCCAACCACGGCAATGGCGAGATAGCCAAAGCCTGCCGCTCCTCCGTTGCCGCCGTGGTCGCGGCGCGCAAACGCCTGAAGATCCCGGCGCCGCAGTAGCGGCGCGCAGATCGTCTGCCGCAGACAGGTAGCCTCGTTGCCGATGAAGCTGGCGGGGGGCCGGAGATCGCTGGGGGTTGCTGCCGTCGTTGCGGCGGTCGTGCTGTGCCTGGCCGCTGTTCCAGCGGGTGCCGGGCAGCAGGGAAAGGCGGCGAAGCGCAACGTCCTCCACGCCACCTTCAGCTCGTTCCCGGACTACATGGACCCGGCGCTTTCGTACAACTTCGCAGGCTGGGAGGCGATGTACGACACCTACACCCCGCTGCTGACTTATAAGCATGCGAGCGGCAAGGAAGGGAGCGAAGTGATCCCGGGACTCGCCAAGGCCCTTCCCGAGATCACCGACGGCGGCAAGACCTACACCCTGTTCCTGCGCCGAGGTCTGAGGTTCTCGAACGGCAGGCCGGTGAGGGCGTCTGACTTCGAGTTCGCGGTGGAGCGCATGTTCAGGCTCTTCTCTCCTGGAACCTCCTTCTACACCAGCATCGTCGGCGCCAAGCGGTTCTTGAAGACCCGTCATGGCGGGATCAGGGGAATCGTCACGAACGACAGGACCGGCAAGATCGTCATCCACCTGGCCAGGCCGCGGGGGACCTTCACCCAGGAGCTGGCGCTGATGTTCGTGGCGCCGGTGCCCCCGGACACTCCGATGAGGGAAGCCTTCTATCGCCCCCCGCCGGCGACGGGGCCATACGCAATCAGCAAGGTGACGGATACCGGCTGGTCTTACGTACGCAACCCCGAATGGAAGCGTCACAACCGCAAGCTGCTGCCACAGCTACCGAGCGGCCGCGTCGGCAGGATCGAAGTGAAGGTCGTCCGTAACGACGAAAAGCAGGTCACCGGGGTCCTGCAGGGCAAATTCGACTGGATGCAGAATCCGCCACCCGCAACGCGTTACAGCGAACTCCTGGCCAGGTACGAGAACACCCGATTCCGGGTCGAGCCGACGCTCAGCACCTACTACTTCTGGATGAACACCCGCAAGGCGCCCTTCAACGACCTGAGGGTTCGCCAAGCGGTCAACTACGCGGTCGACGCTTCCGCTCTGCAGCTGATCTACGCCGGACAGATCACCCCCACCCACCAGATCCTGCCACCGGACATGCCGGGCTACCAGCAGTACGACCTCTATCCCCACGACATGGTGAAGGCCAAGCAGTTGATCGCCGAAGCCCAGCCGAAAGATCGGGAGATCACGGTCTGGACCGACAGCGAATCACCGAACGACGAAGCCGGCTTCTACTACGCGAGCGTGCTCAGGCAGCTCGGCTTCAAAACCCATCTCAAGGTCGTCAACGCCGACAACTACTTCACGGTGATCGGGAACACCTCGACGCCGAACCTCGACACCGGCTGGAGTAACTGGTTCGTGGACTACGCCCACCCCAACGACTGGTTCCAGCCGATGCTGGCCGGGTCGAGCATCCTTCACACCTACAACGGCAACTTCGCGCAGATCGACATCCCGTCGCTGAACTCGAAGATCGCCGAACTGAGCCAAACCCCGCTCGGGCCGGCGCAGGAAGCCGAATACGCCGCCCTCGACCGCAGCTACATGAAGCTGGCGCCGTGGGTGCCATACGGAACCCGCACCCTCTCGACCTTCGTCTCCAAACGAGTCGACCTGAGCAAGGTCGTCTGGAACCCTCTCTTCGGCGCCGACCTCACCAGCTTCCAGCCCAAGTAGGCGCGGCTACGCCCGCGTCGCCTCCGCCAGGTACCGCAGCAGCCCCTCCATCCCCTGCTCCCCGTGCGCGCGACGCTGGCGATCGGCGCCGTTGCCGTCGGCGAGGATGCGCTCGATCTCTTCGAGGGCGCCGGCGCCGCCTAGCTGCTCGGCGTAGGGGCGGGCCTCGGCGAGGGTGCCGCGGGCGACCTCGGGAGCGGGGGCGGCGGTGCCCTCGTCAACCATCAGGCGGGCCTCGAGCCCGTAGCGCTCGGCCTGGAAGTAGGACTCCTCGATCGCCTCGCGGGTGAGGCCGGGGGCGCCGGGGCGATCGATCTCCTTCGCCGCCAGGGCCTGGATCAGGGCGGCGACGGCGGCGTTCTGCTCGGGGCGCGGCTGCACGTCCATCCCCCGCACCTCGACCGTGCCGAGATTGGGGTGCGGGCGCACGTCCCACCAGATGTAGGTGTAGTCGTCGACGCCGGCGGCGACGATCAGCTGGTCGGCGACGCGGAGGAAGTCCTCGTAGTCGCGGAAGGCGCGCGGCAGCTCGAAGCGCGGGTAGCTGCGAACGGCGGCGGCACGGGCGCTGGCGAGGCCGGTGTCGGCACCGTCGCGGAAGGGCGAGTTGGCGGTCAGCGCCGCCAGCAGCGGCAGGTGGTGGCGCATCGCGTTGGCGACGGCGACGGCGGTTTCGGGGTCGGGCATGCCGACGTGGACGTGCAGCGCACAGGGCGGCGTGGCGAGGATGCCGGCGAGGTCCTCCTTCACGGTCTCGTAGCGCGCTTTCTCGACCAGCTCCGGCTCGCCGGACTCGGCCGGGTAGGTGCCGGAGCCCATCAGCCGGGTGCCGGTGGCATCGACCGCCCGGCGCACCTCGGCCAGCTCCCGCGCCGCCTGCTCGGCGTCGAGGCAGACGCCGGTCTTCAGCTCGATCTGGGTGGCGAAGATCTCGGTCGAGACGCTGGCGCGGCGCTCGGGCTCGATCCTCTCCAGCACCCCCTGGCCGTCGGCGAGGAGGCCGCAGTCGGCATCGACGAGCAGCAGCTCTTCCTCGACCCCGATCGTCAATGGCGTCGAGGAGCCGAACCTGTGCTCGGCGCGAGCGGTTTCTCCCTCCGCCCGGCGCCCGTCATCCGTTTTGGACGAGGTCTCCATTGTGTCGGCGAGGTACCCCGCGCCCGAGCTTCCTTAACCCGCTCCTATCCTGGCCGGATGAGGGGAGCTCGAAAACTGCGCGTGCTGAGGGAACCGGCCTACCGGCGGCTGTGGATCGGGCGCACCACCTCGCTCGTCGGCGACGGGATCGCGCCGGTCGCGCTCGCCTTCGCGATCCTCGACCTGACCGGCTCGGCGACCGACCTCGGCATCGTCTTCGCCGCCCACAGCGTCGTCCTCATCGCCCTCGTCCTGGTCGGCGGCGTCGTCGCCGACCGGATCTCGCCGCGGCTGGCGCTGCTCGGCGCCGACCTCACCCGCATGGTCTCGACCGGGCTGATCGCGGCGCTGCTGCTCTCGGGGGCGGCGGAGATCTGGGAGGTGGCGCTGCTCTACGCGATCGACGGCGCCGCCACCGCCTTCTTCAACCCCGCCTCGGACGCGATCACCCCCGAGTTGGTCCCCGCCCGCCGCCTGCAGGAGGCGAACGCGCTGCTCAACTTCTCGCGCTGGTCGGGCAAAGTCGCGGGCCCAGCGCTGGCGGGGGTGCTGCTGGCGCTGGGGTCGCCCGGCGCGGCATTGGCGGTGGACGCCGCTACCTTCGCCGTCAGCGCCGCCTGCCTCTGGAGCCTGAGCGTCCGGAGCGGACGGGCGGAGCCCGGGGAGCAGAACTTCCTCAGCGACCTGCGGCACGGCTGGCGCGAATTCTCGAGCCGGGACTGGGCGGTCGCGATCGTCGCCTCGGCGGCGGTCACCAACGCGATCTTCACCCCGATCTTCCAGGTCCTGGGCCCGGCCGTCGCCAAGGAATCCCTCGGCGGCTCCAGCTCCTGGGCGCTGATCGTCGCCCTCTTCGGCGTCGGCGGGCTGTTCGGCGGCGCCATCGCGCTCTCGGTTCGCCCGCGGCGGCCGCTGCTCGTCAGCGAGGGCTTCGCTCTCATCTTCGCCCTCCCCGTCGCCCTGCTCGCGATCCCCTCCCACACCGTCGTCATCGCCGCCGGCGCGCTTATCTCAGGCTGCGTGGCCAGCCTCTCGGAGATCCTCTACGTCACCGTCGTCGCGCAGAAGGTCCCGCAGGCGTCGCTTTCGCGGGTGATGGCCTACGACTGGTTCGGCTCCCTGGCGCTGGAGCCGCTCGGCCTGGCGCTGGTGGGACCGCTGGCCGTCGCGATCGGGATCTCGACCACCCTCTGGCTCGGCGCCGCCGTGATCACCGCCTGCATCTTCGCCGTCCTCCTCGTCCCCGGCGTGCGCCGCCTCGAAGTCGACGTGACCGAGCCGACCCCCGTGCCCCCGCCACGCCCGATCGAGGCAGGGGACTGAAACGAGTGGTCAATTCGACATAGGTGGCTGTGTCGAATTGACCACTCGCCGGCTAAAGCGTGCGCAGGACGGCTTCGGCGGCGTTGTAGCCGTTGATGCCGTGGGCGCCGGCGCCGGGGGGGGTGGCGGCGGAGCAGATGAAGACGCCTGGGGCGCCGGTGAAGTAGGGCTTCGCGGTGATACGGGGGCGGAGGAGGGTTTGGAGGGGGGTGTTGGCGCCGGTGAGGATGTCGCCGCCGAGGAAGTTGGCGTTGATGGCTTCGACCTCGTGGGGGGTGCGGGTGGCGCGGGCGACGATGCGGTCGCGGAGGCCGGGGGCGAAGCGTTCGACCTGGTCGAGGATCGCCTCGCTGGCGTCGCCGCTGTAGCCGTTGGGGACGTGGGCGTAGGTCCAGACCGGGTGCAGGTCGCCCTTCGAGCGCCCCGGGTCGGCGAGGTACTGCTGGCCGACGAGGACGAAGGGGCGCTCGGGCATGCGGCCGCGCTTGATCTCGCGTTCGCAGTGGGCGATCTCCTCGAAGGAGCCGGAGACGTGGACGGTGCCGGCGCGGCGGGCCGGCTCGTAGGCCCAGGGGACGCCACCCTCGACCGCGAGGTCGAGCTTGAACGCCCCCGGCCCGTGCTTGAAGCGGCGGTAGGCGCGAGCGACACGCGATGGCAGCCGCTCGCCCGCCAGCTCCAGCACCCCGCGCGGCGCCAGGTCGAGGACGACGGCGTCGGCGGGCGGCAGCTCGTCGAGCGAGCGCACTCGCCGCCCGGTCTCGATCCGGCCGCCGTGCTCACGGACCACCGCGGCCAGCGCTTCGGCGATCGCGATCGACCCCCCCTTCGCCACCGGCCAGCCGTTGGCGTGGCCGGCGCTGATCAGCGCCATCCCGACCGCCGAGCTGAGCGGCAGGTTCAGTGGTGCGTAGGCGTGCGCGGCAACCCCGCCGAAGAGCGCCGCCGCCTCCGGCGTCCCCAGCCGCCGCGCCAGCAGCGTCGCCGGCGCCGCCGCCCGCAGGCCGAACCGCACCAGCTTTGGCGGGTGGCGCGGGATGCGGACGATCGGCTTGTAGATGTCTTCGATCAGCGCTCCGTAGGCCTCGGCCGAAGGGCCGAAGACCTGCCGCCAGCGCGGCCCCGCCTCCCCCAGCCCCGCTACCGTCGCGTCGAGTGAGCGCAGCATCGAGGCGCCGCCGCCCGCGTCCAGCGGGTGCGCCAGGTCGACCTCCGGCCAGCGGAACTCGAGCCCGTGCCGCTCCAGCTCCAGTGAGACCGTCGCCGGCGCGTCCACCGCCATCGGGTGAGCCGCCGAGCACTCGTCGTGCAGCAGCCCCGGCACCGTCAGTTCCGAGCTGCGGGTGCCGCCGCCGATCCGCTCCTCGGCCTCGATCACCGTCACCTCGACCCCGCGGCTGGCGAGGACGGCGGCGCAGGCGAGCCCGTTGGGGCCGGAGCCGACGACTATCGCTCTGCTCATACCCTTACTTTGCCCGGCTTCGCCTCCGTATGGACCGGGAATTCGCCCCCCAGCCACGGCTGGCGCTTCGCCATCTCGGCGACGTCGACGTAGCCCTCCTCGACCAGTCCCTCGGCCGCGTCCCAGATCCGGTAGCGCTGGCGTTGCACCTGCGCCGGCTGGCTCTCCAGCGTCACCACCCGCAGCTCGCCCGGCCCGTACCCACAGCGCTCCTGCACCGCCGCCAGCAGTCGCTGGTCGTGGAAGTGGCCGTCGCCGAAGTTGTAGCCGAGGACGACGCCGGCGACGAGCTCGCCCTCGCGCACGTCGTACTCGTCGACGTCGTCGACCGCCCGCGCCGTCAGCGCGTTCAGCGCCCGCCCGTGCGAGTGCATCGAGCGGAAGGCGAGCCCTTTGTAGAGGAGGACGTCGATCATCTCCGGCTCGTAGAACTTCTTCAGCTGCTCGCCGACGATCGGCGCCGCCTTGACGACGCTGCGGTCGAGCTTCGCCTCCGCCCCGCCCTCGCGCCGAAACAGCCACTGGCTGGTCGCCCAGTTGCCGGCGTAGTAGCGCATCGAGGGCAGGAAAGAGATCAGGTCCGGCCGCAGGTTCCCCAGCACCGGCAGGCCGACGCAGGTGAGTGCGAGGATCACCAGCAGCAACGGGTCGTCGATCGTCGACCAGGGCGCGCTCCCGTAGTGGCCGAAGAGGACGAGCAGGCCGAAGATCATGAACACGTTCCACTCCAGCGGCACCGCCAGCGGGAACGTCGAGAAGATGTGGGCGTGGAAGATCACCATCCCGGCGACGGCGAGGGTCTGGACGATGCCGCCGCTGGAGAGGATCAGGACCAGCGGCAGGGTGAACTCCATCACCGTGCCGAGGTGGGCGGCGGTGGCTCCCATCCGGGAGGGCCGCAGGTCGTCGGGGTGGCTCCGGTAGAGGCGGCGCTTCATCGCCCGCGAGCGGTTCCAGGGCGTGTTGCTGATCATCACCGTCACCACGAAGGGGAAGTGGCGGTTCAGCTTCGAGCTGGCCGCGCCCCACCAGATGCAGAAGAAGACCAGCTGCGCGGCGATCACCAGGTTGGTCAGCGGGAAGAGGAAGATCAGCGCGAGGTTGCCGTAGATCTCCGACCGCGCCGCCAGGAACGGGACCTTGTCGCGCAGGCCGAGGGCGGCGAGGATCGCCAGCATCGCCGTGACCGCGACCGGGTCGAGGCGCGAGACCGTGCCGCTCACCCATGGCGCGGTCGCGTCCACCCCCGGCGCGACCAGCAGGTACGCCAGCGCCGCCAGCAGCGCTCCGTATAAGGAGACGTCGAGCCAGGTCCGCGTCGTCCCCCGCGTCGCCGGCACCCGCTCCGGCCAGGGCGGCAGCCGCGTCGTCCCCGGCCGCAGCCAGTAGAGGAAGCCGCCGACCATCGGCGAGAAGCGCAGGGTCAGCGGCAGCGAGCCGGCGCCGAGCCCCAGCACCTCCCAGAGCATCGTCCAGATAACCGCCTTCTCGAAGACGATCGGCTCGGTCCAGTGCGGCCAGCCGCTCGTCGCCTCGATCAGCAGGAAGCCGAGCCCGGCGTAGGCGAGCACCTTGAAGACGTAGAGGAAGTAGACCGCGACCGGCGTCCCGAACCCGTTCAGCGCCCAGTCCTGCGCCAGCGGCTTGATCCGCTGCAGGTGCGGCAGGCGGCGCCACTCCTCGACCTCGAAGGGAGGCGGCGCTGGATCTAGCAGGCCCATTTATTCGTCCAAAAGATTCAATCGATGCTCAAAGTCGACCGCGGCGATTACGATGACCCTACGTCTTGGCCCCGACTCCACCAAGCTCCACTCCACCTCCCGGCACGCTCGAGCCGCTCTCGCGCCGCCTCCTGCAGGCCGCCGGGATCCTCTCGCTGCTGCTGATCCTCGTCGTCCTCAACTCCCTCCTCAACGGCGACAGCGAAAGCCCGTTCAATCCGAACCCGGTCGCGGCGGCGGCGGAACGGACGGCGGAAGTCCCCGGCATGCGGATCGAGATGACGATGCGGATCGAGAGCGAATCGACCGCACCGATAACCGTCACCGGCAACGGCGTCTACAACGGCGAAGACAACCTCGCCGAAGTGACCTACAGCGGAATCGCCGTAGAGGGGCATCAGCTGAAAGCCGAAGCGATCCTGGGCGGGGACGGTTGGTACTTCCGCTATCCCCAGCTCGTCGGCAAAATGCCGGAAGGGAAGGAATGGATCAAGGTCGCAGGGTTCCCCGGGCAGAAGGACCTGAGCGCGCCCACGGTTGCAAGTCCCACTGAATCGCTGCAGATGCTCCGCGGTTCAGGGTCCGTCCGCCGTCTCGGCCCGGCGAAGATCGGGCATGTGCGGACCACCCGCTACCGGGTGACGCAGACCGCGGCCGAGCTCACCGAAACGCTGCGCTCGCAGGGAAAAGACGAACTCGCCGAAACGCTCGAAGGCAGCTCGGCGCAGATCGTCGGCCCCGTGCACTCCGAAGTCTTCATCGATCAGCACGGCGACATACGCCGCATGCAAGTGGTGTCAACCACTACCTCAAACGGGAAGACGGTGACCACGAAGATGCAGGCGGACCTCTCCGACTTCGGGATCAAGCCGAACATCGTGATCCCGGACGACTCCCGGGTCTACGACATCACGTCGCAGCTCGAAGAACAGCTCGGCCAGGCGAGCTAACTCGCCGTCCTGCAAACCTGGCGGGATGGCCTACCGGCGCATCCTCGCCACCCCCCACGTGCTCGCCCTCGCCGTCTCCTCGGTCGTGGCGCGGCTGCCCGTGGGAATGACGGCGCTGGCGTTCGTCATCTTCGTCCACGACCACACCGGCTCCTTCGGCGCCGCCGGCCTGGTCGCGGGCGCCGGCACGATCGGGCTCGCCGCGACCGCACCGGTGCTGGGGCGCCTGGTCGACCGGTGCGGACCGCGACCGGTGCTGGTGCCGGCGGCCGCGCTCGCCGCGGCGGCGCTGGTCGCCGCCGTCCTCCTCGGCGAAGCGGGAGCGGGGACGGCGCCGCTCGTCGTCCTCGCCGCCCTCGCCGGGGCGGCGATGCCGCCGGTCGGCGGGCTGCTGCGGCACCTCTGGCCCGACGTCGTCCCCGAGGAGCTGCTGGTCAACGCCTACGTCGTCGACTCGGTCCTGATCGAGGCGGTCTTCATCACCGGCCCGCTGCTGACCGGGCTGCTGGTGGCGCTCATCGACCCGGGGGCGGCGCTGCTTGCCGCCGCCGCGCTGGGCCTGGTCGGGACCGTCTGGTTCGTCGCGATCCCGGTGGTCGGCGCGGTCGAGCCGGCGCGGCCGCAGCACCGCACCCGCGCCGGCGCCCTCGCCTCGCCGGTGATCCGCCTGCTGGTGCTGACCGGCTTCCCGGTCGGCTCGACCTTCGGCGCCCTCGACGTCGCCCTGCCCGCCTTCGGGGCCAGCCACGGCAGCGCCGCCCTCGGCGGGCCGTTCGCCGCCTCGCTGGCGTTCGGCTCGGCGCTGGGTGCGTTCGTCTACGGCGCGGCGCCGCAGCGCTTCGGCACCCCGGCTCAGGTGAGCGTGCGACTGGCGATCTTCCAGCCGCTGGTCTGCCTGCCGCTGCTGCTCGCCCCCTCGGTCGGGGTGATGCTGGCCCTCGGCGTCCTCTGCGGCACCTTCATCGCGCCGACGATCACCGCCCGCAGTCAGCTCGCCCGGGTGGCGATGCCGCCCGGCACCGGCACCGAGGTCTTCACCTGGCTCTCGCTCTCGCTGATGATCGGCGCCAGCGCCGGCTCGGCCCTGGCGGGACCGATCGTCGAGGCGGGCGGCTGGCGCGCCGGCGTCGCGCTCGCCGCCGCCTTGCCCGCCCTCGGCGTCCCGCTCCTGCTCGCCCGCCGCCGCTCGCTGCCATCACCGGCGAGCGTCAGCGCTTCGGCCTGATCTGCCAGCGGTAGTCGAAGCGGACCCGGGAGCCCATCAAGGAGAGGTCGACGAAGCCCGGGTCCGGCAGTTCGGCGACGAAGCGGTAGCGGCGCGTCGCCCCCGGCGGCAGCAGGCCGAGGCGCAGCGGCGGCATCGTCGCCAGCGGGCCGGAGTAGACGAGCGGCTGCGTGGCCGCGGTGACGTTGCGGATCGTCAGCTCGAGCGCATCTCCCAGCGAGGCGCCGCCCGCCCCTGGCCTTCCCGTCAGTCGGCGCCGCGAGAGCGTCAGGTAGCCGGCCTCGCCGCGGTTGCTGATCGTCAGCTTCCCGACCACGCGGTCGCCGGGCGCCAGCGCCGGGGCCCTGAGGATCGCCGCTCCTCCACGCGAGTCTTCGATCCGCATCGCGCCGGTGGCCGCGGCCGAGATCCTCGTGTCGCCGCCGCGAACCGGCGCTCGCCTGGGCATCGACCCGGCCAGCGCGGTCGCCACCAACGACAGCGCCAGCACGAAACCGGCCACCGCGATCGTCGCCTGGCTCGGCCCGCCGCGCATCAGAACTCCTTGTCGGCGGCCCCCGACTCGGTCACCGCCGTGGTCGAAAGCGCGTTGCCGGCCGCGTCGGTGGCCGTGGCCGAGGGCGTCCAGCTCATCGTCCCGGTCGCCGCAGCGGTCGTCGCCGCTGCCGACTGGGTGCCGAGGGTGATCGTGATCGTGTTGCCGCTCATCGCCATCGTCGAGGCGGTGCCGGTGGCGCCGAAGGTGAGGTTGGCGCTGGTGTAGTCGGCGCGGCCGAGGTTGACGCTGCCGAGCGGCAGCTGAGTCGCGTTGGTCGAATTGAAGACCGTCACCGTGTCGTTACCGCTGCCGCTGCCGTTGTTGAGGCGGACGACGACGCTGGTCGCGGTGCCGCTCCAGCCGGCTGAAACCGAGTTCGGATCGATCGCCTTGCTGAAGCTGAAGATGACTTTGTCGCCGCTCTCGGCAAGACCCGCGGTCGTGCCGCCGTTGGTCGCCTGCACGTCGGTCCCGCTCGGGACGGTGTTGTCGACGGCGACGCTGAAGCTCGACTGGGTGGCGGAGTTGCCGGCGACGTCGGTCAGGGTCAGCGAGTAGGAGTAGCTGCCAGCCGCGAGGCTGGTCCCCGCGGTGAGGGCGGCGCTGCGGCGGTTGTAGGTGACGCCGCCGGCGGTGAAGCTGCCGGCGCTGAGGGCGACGGCGGTCGAGCCGGAGGTGATCGAGCTGACGTTGGCGGTGACGGTGGAGACACCGCTGGCGGGGTTGCCGGTGTCGGCGACGTTGGCGTAGACGTAGTAGGTGCCGCCCTTCTTGATCTGGCCGACGACGCCGCCGGCGGTCTTGCCGATCGCCGAAGCGCTCGCGGTCGGGGCGCGGAAGTCGGCGGCGGCGGTGATCGAATTGCCGGCGTCCGGTGCCGTGGCGGTGAAGTTGCCCCAGACACTCTGACGCGACATAGCCGCGGCGCCGAACAGGAAGGCGATCAGCGTCGCCGCCACCATCGCCGGCCGCAGGCTCACGAGGGACCGACCTCCACGGGTCGCTCCGGGCGCCAGATCCGCAGCAGCGCTGCCCAGAGCAGGAGCAGCGCCGGGATCGCGACCAGGGCGAGGCGCGCCGGCCCGCTGTCTATGTAAGAGAGCGCGTAGCCGATCTTCGGGATCCGGTAGGCGACCTTGCCGACGCTGCCGCTGGCGGGCACGCGCCAGTGCTCGGTCGAGGTGTTGGCGTCGCCGCGGGTGACGAAGGCGACCTCGTCGCCAACCGCCCGCACCGACTGCACGCGGTGGGAGAAGAGTTTGCCGGTCCCTTCCGGATCGACGAAGGTGACGACGTCGCCGACGCGCGCGCTCAGCGGCGCGATCGGCTTGGTGACGACGACGTCGCCGGTTTCGATCGCCGGCGTCATCGAGCCGGAGCGGACCGTGAAGGAGCGGTAGCCGGCGAGCTGCGGCGCCACCGCCGCCAGCAGGGTCCCGAACAGCAGCCCGAGCCCGAGCCAGAGGACGAGCATTCGCAGATGTCTGGCAGCCGCGCTCACGGCAGCGGTTCCTCCACCGGTTCGAGCTCGACGGCGACCTGCCGCCCCTCGTAGCCGGTCTCGACTTCGGCCGGGATCCAGGCGATCACCTTGACCCGCGCCGATCCGCCCGGTTGCAACCGCAGCGCCCCCGCGCTTCCTTGGCGCAGCGCCTGCAGGGTCCCTTCCGCCAGCGTCCGGCCGGCGCTCGCGAGGCGCACCTGGGCGGTGCCGTCGAGCGCGGTCGAGCGGGGCTTCGCCCGCAAGCGCACCGCCAACGTCTCGCCGGTCTGGTTGGTGACCGTCATCGCGCCGCTGGCATGGCTGCCGGGCCGCATCGGCCCGCTCTCGAGCAGCGGCCGCGGCGCCGCCGGCTCGACCATCACCGCGCCGTCGAGCGCCGCCGTGAACCGCAGCGAGGCGGGCAACACGCCGCCGTGGCCGCCGGCGGGTCGCGCCGCCATGATCAGCGCCGCGACCAGGCCAAGCCCGATCGCGGCGCCGATGGCGCGAGTGAACCTGTCAGTAACAGAGGCGCTCATGACCGTTCGACTGGTTGGTCACTCGTCCCCGTTACTGGTTGCGGGCCTCCCAGGTGAACGTGTGGGCGCCCGTGGTCAGGCCCTGGGCGGCGTCCGGGGCGCTCGACTGCAGCGCCGCGGTCACCTGGTAGACGACCGATTCGTTGGTCGCCCATTTCGTCCCCGAGCCGGGGTAGTCGACGACACCGTTGGCGTAGCTGTTCTTGGTGCTGCCGAAGCTCTGCAGCGTGCCGGTGTAGATCGCCCCTCCCGAGTCAGGCGTGAAGCCGGTGCAACTGGGGAAGGTCGAGGTCGCCTGGGTGCCGGGCGTGATCGTCAGGTCGACGTACTGGCCCAGCGAGCCGATCGTGCTGCCGGTGTAGATGTGGACGTCGGCGTCGAGGCTGCCGGTGTAGGTGACCTTGATGCATTTGCTCACCGATTCGCCCGGTTTGGCGCTGGCGATGCTGTACATCGCGGCGCCGGCGTCGTTGTCGGCGATCGCGACGGTGCCGGCGGTGATCGTGTTGCCGGCGTTGGTGGTGGTGCTGCTGAAGGCGCCGAAAACGCCCATCGCGGCGAGACTGCCGAGCGCGCCTACGCAGAGCGCGGTCAGCAGGACTTTGGTGCTGGTCCTCATGGGGTTACCTCCGGTGACTTGTTGGTGACCGATTCACTCGTGGGTGGCTGTGCCACGCACGCTGCTTCGGAGGCCCCTGTCGGAGGTACGTCCGGGTTTTGCCTGAAAAGCGTATGAATCCGTCAGGCCGTGCCTGGCCTGGACGGATGTCCAATGCGGTAGCGGTAGCCGAAGCCGCGCACGGTCTCGATCGGGTCCACCCCGGCCTGGTTCAGCTTGCGCCGCAGGTAGCTGACGTAGAGGCGCACCTGCTTGGGGTCGGCGTTGGTGTTCCCCCATACCTCCTCCAGCAGCTGCAGCTGGCTCATCACCTGGTTGCGGTTGCGCATCAGCGTCGCCAGCAGCCGGAACTCGGTCGGGGTCAGCTCCAGCTCCCTGTCGTTCACCGCGACCCGCCGCCGGGCGCCGTCGAGTGTGACGACGCCGTCGTCGAGCGCCTCCTCCTCGCCGCCGCCGCGCCGGCGTCGCCGCAGCAGCGCGTGGACCCGCGCCACCAGCTCCTCGCGGCCGAAGGGCTTGGTCACGTAGTCGTCGGCGCCGCCCTCCAGCCCCTGCACCTTCTTCATCTGCTCGCCCTCGGCAGTCAGCAGCAGGACCGGCACGTCGCTGAGGTCGCGGATGCGGTCGAGCACCTGCCAGCCGTCCATCTCGGGAAGGCCGAGGTCGAGCACGACCAGGTCCGGCCGCTCCTCGAAGAAGGCGCGCACCCCGCTCCGCCCGTCGGCCGCCTCGCGCGCCCGCATCCCCGCCCGCTCGACCAGGGCGACGACGAGGCCGCGGATGTCGGGGTCGTCCTCGATGACGAGGATCGTCGCGTCGGGCACGCCGAAAGCAATAGCCGATCGGAAGGTCGGAACGGCTCCGGGTCGAATCCCTCGCTGCGGGCGCCGATAAGGAGAGAGGGATGACGACGCAGAACCAGGCGCAGGCCGCCGCCACCGATTCCGACCTGCAGCAGCTCTGGCAGCTGAGCTTCCAGCAGACGACGCGCGGGATCGCGATCGACGACGCCGAGGGGCTGCTGGTCGCCGTCAACCCGACCTTCGCGCGCATGCACGGCGGCGCCCCCGACGACTTCATCGGCCGCCCCTTCCGCACCTGCTTCGCCCCCAGCGACGACGCCGAGCTGCCGCGCCTGGGCGAGCGGCTCGAACGCGAGGAGTTCATCTCCTTCCGGGCCGAGTACCGGCGCCTCGACGGCTCGACCTTCCCGGCGGCGACCGAGGCGATGCTGATCCGCGGCGAGGACGGCCAGCGGCTCTACCGGATCGCCTGGCTCACCGACCTCACCGCCAGCAGCCGCGAAGAGCGCCGCCGCCGCGAGGCCGAGCGCAGCTTCGAGACCGCCTTCGCCCACGCCGCTGCCGGGATGGCGCTGGCCGCGGTCGACGGCCGCTGGCTGCGGGCCAACTCCGCCTTCTGCGAGCTGACCGGGTACGAGCCCGAGGAGCTCTACGCGCTCACCTTCTCCGACATCACCCATCCCGACGACCTCGAGACAACGCTGGAGGCCGACGCCACCCTGCTCAGCGGCGAAGTGGGCGGCTACGAGCTGGAGAAGCGCTACCTCCGCAAGAACGGCGAGACGGTCTGGGTCAGCCTCGCGGTCGGACTGATGCGCGGCGAGGACGACGAGCCGCTCCACTACGTCGTCACCGCCCAGGACATCTCGCTGCGCAAACGGATGGAAGCGGACCTGGCGCGGACCGCCCCCGGCGCCCCGATCGATCGCGACCTGATGTGCATGGTCGACGGCGAGGGACGGATCGCGCGCCTGGAGGGAGGCTGGCGCGACGTCCTCGGCTGGGAGCGCGCCGAGCTCCGCGGCCGCGAGCTGGTCGAGTACGTTCACCCCGACGACCGCGAGGGCACGACGCGGGAGCTGACCGGCCTGGCACGGATCGACAGCGGCTGGAGCACTTTCCGCAATCGCTTCCGCAACCGCAACGGCAGCTGGTCCTGGCTGGTCTGGTCGGCGATCGCCCAGCCCGACGGCCGCGTCGCCTGCACGGTGCGCGAGGCCAACGAGCGGGTGGCCATCGAACAGGTGCTGGACCTGCGCGGCGAGATGATCGCCAACATGGGCGAGGGCGCCTGCCTCGTCACCACCGACAACCAGCGAATCGTCTTCTCCAACCCCAGCCTCGAGCGGATGCTCGGCTACGGGCCCGGCGAGCTGATCGGCCGGCGCGCGGCCGACGTGATGACACCCCCGGACCTCACCCCCGAGGAGGAGGCCGAGCGCGAGGACGCGACGCGCCGCCTGCAGGAGCAGGGGTACTGCACCTACGAAGGGCGGCGGGTGCGGCGCGACGGGACGACGATCTGGTGCCGGACGACGACCACCACCTTCGAGCACCCGCGCTACGGCACCGTCTGGGTGGCCGTGCAGCAGGACGTGACCGAGGAGCGGCGCGCCCGCGAAGCGACGGCCGAGCTGGAGCGGGCGAAGTCGGAGTTCCTCAGCTCGGTCTCGCACGAGCTGCGCACGCCGCTGACCTCGATCCTCGGCTACGCGGCGCTGCTGCGCGAGGACACCGAGGGGTTGGTCGACGCCAACGACCACATCGAGGTGATCGAGCGCAACGCCGGCCGCCAGCTGCGGCTGGTCGAAGACCTGCTCAGCATCGCCCGCATCCAGGCCGGCGAGTTCGAAGTCCACCGCCTCCCGATCGACCTCGCCGAGGTGGTGCGGCTGGGGGTCGAGGCGATGCGCCCTGCGGCCGCGGAGGCGGGGCTGCGGCTCGAGCTCGAGTGCGCGGGGCCGGTGCGCGCGCTCGGCGACGCCGACCGCCTCCACCAGGTGCTCGCCAACCTGCTCGCCAACGCGATCAAGTTCACCCCCCGCGACGGCCGCATCGAGGTGCGCCTCGGCTCCACCCCCGAGGAGGCGACCCTGATGGTCACAGACACCGGGCCGGGCATCCAACCCGAGGACCGCGCGCGCCTCTTCGAGCGCCTCTTCCGCGGCGACGACGTCAAGCGCCTGCAGATCTCCGGCGCCGGCCTCGGCCTGGCGATCGCCCGCTCGATCGTCGAGGCCCACGACGGCACGATCGAAGTCAGGACCGAGCCGGGCGAGGGCGCGACCTTCGAGCTGACGCTGCCGCTGCCGAACGCGGGCTAGCTCGTCTTGAAGTGGCCGCAGGCTTTGCCGCGGCCGTGCCTCTTCGAGTGGCCGCGCTTTTTGCCGTGGTGCTTCCTGGCCTTGGCTGCGTGCTTCTTGGCGTGCCGGCGGGGGCACGGTTTGCGCGAGGCCGGGACTTCGACGGGCGGCCCCGAGGTCGAGGCGGGCGGCGGCAGGCAGGCAGGCGTGCCCGCGGCGGTCATGAAGGTCTTTTCTTCTCCGGCCAGCGCTCCCGCCTGGTTGGCGGCGACCAGCCTGTAGTGGTATTCGGCGCTCGGCTGCAGGCAGGTGAGGGCGGCCGAGGCTTCGTTGTCGATCCCCGCCGCGGTGATCTGCGTCCACGGCGTCTGCAGCCATTCGCCGCCAGCCCTGTATTCGAACCGGTATTCGGCGCTGTCGGGAGAGAACTTGGTGACGGTGCCTTCGAGGGTCGCTGCGGTTGCCGTGATCCCGCTCGCCCCTTCGGTGTAGGGGCCAGGCGGCCCGAAGCTCGCCGGCAGGCCCGTCAGCCCGTCTTCGTACTGGTTGTCGGCCTCGACGCGCCAGACGTGGGGACCCGGTTCCAGGCCGGAGGCTTTGGCGTGGACCGCGACCGGTTCGGTCCCGGAGCCGATTTCGCCGAGGCTCTCTTCGCAGGGCACGGTCGTGCCGATCCGTTCCGGGCGCAAGGTGAGGAAACTCATGACTTCGAACCCGCCGCCGCGCCAGGTGGACAGCGGCAAGTAGCGGAACAGGCATTCGGTCAGCGGCGCCCCTTCGGGGTAAACCGCGCCCGCCAGCGAGGCCGAGGCCAGGGTCTGTTCGGTAGCCGCGCCGGTCACGGCTTTCGGCGTCGGCCCGTTGGTGGTGGTGAAGACCTGGTCGGCGCCGACGGTTTCGCCTTCGGCGTTCCTCGCCACCACCCGCCAGTGGTATTCCGTCCCCGGTTTCAGCGGTCCCTCGAAGAAGACGGGGATTTCCTTCGCCAGCGCCACCGGTTCGTCACCTTCCGGCAGCACCCCGTCGATCGGTTCGTGGGACGGGCGGTAGTTGCCGGCTTCGGTCCCGTACATGGTTTCGTAGCTGGTTTCCAGACCTTCGGGATCGACCGAGAACCGCAGCGTCGCTTCGTGGTTGCGGATCGGGTTGGGCGTCGAGTATTCGATCGCCGGCGCGGCCGACGCAACGGCCATGGCCGGGAGCGCCGCAAGCGCCAGCAGGGCCAGCACGAAGGTGGTCGCGGTGCGCCTCACGACCCCAGCGTACGGGTAAACGCTGCGCCTATTGCCGGATCCCGGGTGTCCTCTCCTCAAAAGTATCGGCTCCCCACCCCACTTTTTGGGCAGTAAAGACTCACCAGTACCACCCGAACTTGCCCGCCGGGTTGGCTGGCACATGCTCAGTTCAGCGCAACACTTTCCGTTGCGCCGGATTTGCTTCTCAGCAGATTGCCGCCCAATACGTTCGCCAATTTGAAGCCTTCCCTGCGCAACGGCATACTCTCCTCGTTCGCCCTCGGAGCGACGACGACAATGCGATAGACGCGGGGGCCGCGGGCGAAGAAGAGGTCCTGCTGCATGGCGCCGAACGGGTTCCGCCACTCGACGTTCCTCCCGCCGTCCGGGAAGCGAGCTGCCGCTGCCGTGGCTGCTTGACGACAGCGCGGGCTGGATGCCTGAGTGAGGAAGTCCTTGGCACTTCCCGAGTCGTCGAAGACCCATACGTCGGCGCCCACATCGTGCCCACTCGGCGTCCACCAGCGGTACTCGTAGGCCGCCGGCACGCCTTCGTCGGAGGTGCCCATCGGCTGCATCGTCGGTTCCGCGTCCGAAAAGGCGGCAGCAGTCCCGACGAAGCCCTCTTCGTAGGAGTCGAGGTCGGCCCCGAACACCGCCTGCGAAGAGATTTCGCTCCGCAGCCGAGCCAGCTGACTCAGGCTGATCGTCCTCGGGATCGGCGACGCGCCTACAGAGCAGGCGGAGGAAGAAGCCGCCACGACTTCTTCGCCATCACTCTCCCAGGGACGCTGCAGCACCGCATAGGCGGCCAAGGCGATCAGAACCAACAGCAAGAAGGCCAGGCGCAGCCGTGCATCGTTCGACACTTCCGTCCCGGGAGGCACGAAAACCCATCGACGCCGAAGTCAAGCGACTTGAACGCGCAGCGTGACCAGAACCGCCACAGTTCTCTGCGCCCAGTTCGCCGGAGGCGGGGACATATTTCGGACACAGACTTTCCGTCGTCCTCGCCTGCTCCCGGCCTATCCTTGAAGGCATGGTCCGCATCACCACCGATCCACTGGCCACAGCGCAGCTCACCGCGGGCGAGCGCCGAACGGTCGAGCGCTTCGCATCGCGTCTGGGCAACGACCTGGGCAACGACCTGCGTGCCCTTTGGCTCTATGGCTCCCGCGCCCGTGGAAGCGCGCACCGGGAATCCGACGTCGATTTGCTCGTGATCGCTGACGGCGGCCGTGATCGCTATGGGCGAATCGCTGGCGACCTCAGCGAAGAAGCTGCAATCGCGGAGAACGAGCGGTTGACGCGACAAGATCGTCCTCGCCGGGAGCGCATTGGATTGAGCCCCCGTTCGGAGGAGTTCATGCAGCAGGCGCGCGATCGACTGGCCGATGCAGCTCAGCGCCCTTGCCCGCCGGGCCAAAGCCGCCCGCGAGGAAGGCGACTACGAGGCGGCCCCGCCAAGTGCCGAGGAAGCCGCCGAGCTCGTCAAAGGAACCGCTGAATTCATAGCCGCAATCGAACACCTGCTAGCAAGCTGACCACCGCACGACAATCCGGGCCATGGAGTTGAGCAAGCAGCACGCCGAAGCAGTAGGAGCTAACGCCGGCCTGGCGCCGGAGTCGCTCGTCGTACCCGAGCCGCCGACGGCTGAGGACTTGGACAAAGAGCGCAAGCGGTCGCGGCTCAAGAAGCTCGGTGCGCCCCTGATCCCACTCGCCGTCCTTGCCGGCAAGGCCAAGGTCCTTCTTTTGGCCCTGACCAAGATCAAGGCGGTGACGACGCTGGGAACGATGTTCATCTCGATCGCCGCCTACGCCCTTGCCTTCGGCTGGCCTTTTGCCGTCGGCTTCGTCCTCCTGCTCTTCGTCCATGAGATGGGGCACGTCATCCAGCTGCGCCGCGAGGGAGTCGAGGCATCGGCCCCGGTCTTCATCCCCTTCGTCGGCGCGGTGATTGCGGCCAAGTCCATGGGCGAGGACGCCGCAGCAGAGGCCCGTGTCGGGTTGGCTGGCCCGATTCTCGGCACCGTCGGGACCCTGATCCCGCTCGCTATTTGGCTGGCGACCGGCAGCGACCTCTGGCGCGCTCTGGCCTACATCGGCTTCTTCATCAACCTGATCAACCTGCTGCCGGTGCTGCCACTCGACGGGGGACGGGCGATGGCTGTCCTCGGCCCCATGATCTGGATTGTCGGGATCCTCATAGCCGTCGCCGCCACCATCATTTTCCTTGGCCCGTTCATGCTTCTGTTCGTCCTCCTGCTCGGCGGGCCCGAGCTCTACCACCGCTTCAAGAATCGGCACTCGGAGGAGAGCCGCGCGTATCACTTGGTGCCGATGAGCACCAAGGTCGCCGTTGCCGCCGTCTACCTGAGCCTCACCGTCATGCTCATCGTCGGCATCACTGAGACCTACGTCTCTCGCAACCTCTAGCCCTAGCCTGCGATTAACGACCGCTGCAGTCCTCGGCTAGCTACTAGTACCGCTACCGCGTTCTGCTCCAAACGGAGAGATCATCGTGCCGGTAGAAGCGGCGCTGGATTTCGCTCCACAGGCGAGGAAGAAGCGGAGGCATTGATGATCGGTCAACTGCGCGTCTCCGCGTTGTCGAAACTCTGCGCCACTGGGCGGGTCAGTCTTGGGGCCCGGTCTGATTGGGTCGCAGAAGAGCGCGAATCCATGCTGAGCACTGTCTGAGTAGTCTTCCGGCATTAATGAGCACCTATCCCGAGCGGGCAAGGGCGCTACGGGGGGTACTCGACGCCCGACAGGCGCCTGACGGAGGCTGGCCACACCGGTTGGACAAAAAGAACGCGGCCACCTCGATCCCCTCCACGGCGCACGTAATCGAGATCTTGCGCTCGTGGAACTACGAGTTCCGAGATCGCTCTATCCAGGACGGCCTCAGGTATTTGGCGAACGCTGTTCCTCGGCACATGCAGGGGCGCGGCCGAACCCTGCGGTACCCCGCCTTCGCCCTTTGGGGCCTAACGCGCTACCCCCAAGCGCCCTTCTCTAAAGGGCTGGAGAAGGGCTTCATCTACTCGCTAGCCATGCTTCAGCGGTACAAGCTGGACGGCGGGGGCTGGCCCGTCGAGCGAGGAGGTGATTTTTCCTTAACGGTGTCCATGCCCTGTGTACATGCCCTCGATCGACTGGCCTACCACCCTCGTTATGGCGCAGTTGCGGAGCTACTTCGATCGCAGGCCCGACAGCGCGTCGTGCGTGAGCGACGCGGGGCGAAAGCGCTTCCTTGGTGGACCCCGTACGGTGACCAGGGCAAGCCCAGTGGGGCGGCCACCGCGATGGCCGTGCTGACGTTGGCCGGGGGTAATAACGAGGAGCGGGCGCTCGCTCGCAACGGCATCACTTGGCTCTTAGGCAATCCTCAGGAGTGGGTTGATCGTTGCGAGACCGATACCAACATTGATAACCGGTCTTGGCAGATGCTCTCTTTCAGTCTGGCCATGCGCGCGGTACTTCATCCATGTGCGAAGGAGTCGCCAAGCAAGCCCATCCTTCGATCGGCTGTTCAGCACTGGGATGATCTCTGGGTAGATACCGCCGGTGCGTGGACGCACATTCCAGGCGACATCCCTACTACGACCGGTAGCTTTGGCGTGGTCGTCGCCGCGCGAGCGTTGAAGCGATCTTTCGAGTTTGATCCTGCTACGCACCTTCAAGTGGCATCAAGAATGAAGCGGTCCAAGAGACGATCCCATCCCCGACCACCCTTAAGCTTCACTCTCTATCGATCTACTCAATGCATCCACATCGTCAATCAACGTGGCGACACCGTCGTCAAGACGAAGTTGAAAGGTCAAACGCAGTGGCGGTGCTTGGAATTGATCGCAAAGCGCCACATCGAAGGCGCCACATCGAACGACCAAAGTCGTCAGACCATCACTCTTGCGGAGCTTGCTAAGGCATGCGAAAACTCGGCTGAAGCTTGTGCCCGGGCGATCCACCGACTCAACTCGCGCCTATCGCGCGAGGCTGACAAGAACAACAACCGCTTCCTCCAAACGTTGATCGAAGACATCGATCCCAGCGACGGCGGTGAGCGGGGCGTTGGATTCGACGAGGTCGAGTGCGTCGTAATTGAGGACGCCCCTTCCTAGCAATCTCAGCCTGTCGGGTTGACCCCTTTCAGACTGTCCGAAATTCCAGCTTAGGACAGTTGAAGGCCTGCTTTCCGCCCCCTGCAGGGAGTCGCTGTTCCCTCTCTTTCCGGGGATCGGCGAAATTTCCCTTCCAAGGACACCTTGGCCAAGGGCAATTTGACTGTCGCTGACGGTGGCGGCGACAACGCGTGCTTTAGATCGCGGTCTTGTTCTCCCATACTGCGGGCCGTCCGCACCGCCAAGGAATTGGAGCCACACAATGACCGCAATCACCATCAAGCGCCCGCGGATCAGCGGCTTTGCTCTGATCGTGGTCGCTCCCACCACTGAGTCTCTAAATCAAGCCCCCGCCACTGAATTCGATACGGAAGCTTCCCTCGCAGCCGCTGGGTGGATCGATGTCGATGCAAGGGATCAACTTGCCGCGGCCCTGCGCACGAAGCCGGACTCGGCCACGTCGCCGATCAATAACTGAGCTAGCGATACCGACAATCGGATTGTCCCTTATAGGAGAGACCATCACACTGGCAATGAGGTGCCCGAATCTCGCTGTCCAAGCCACAAATTGAAGGCTCGACGACGACCTGGGGACGGTGGTTCGCAGCGGGAACCTCTGCTCTCTCCACTAAGGCCATACCGCTACGGGGATTCGAACCCCGGTTTCCGGACTGAGAATCCGGCGTCCTAGTCCCCTAGACGATAGCGGCGAGGAGTTGGGCATTTTAGCGAGCCGGCCGGTGGGGGTGCGAGACGTCGGTCACAGGGGGCTGCCCGATGGCGAGGGGAGGCGGAGGGGTCGCAACCGGTAAATTGCCTGCTCCGCGCGGCTGTGGCGGAACTGGTAGACGCGCACGGTTCAGGTCCGTGTGGGCGAGAGCCCGTGGAGGTTCGACTCCTCTCAGCCGCATTCCTCATCGAGTCTGTCTCAGTGCCCCATATAGGTGTACTGAGACGGTTTCGCTGCTCAGGCGGGTTGGGTGACCGGCTTCGCCTCGGGCGCCCTTGCGGCGGTGGCGGCGATCTCTTCGACGAAGGTCGGCCAGAGCGCCCGCGGCAGGTCGTGGCCCATGCCCTCGACCATCTTCAGGCGGGCGTTGGGGATGGCCTTGGCGGTCGCGCGGCCGCCGGAGGGGTTGACGAGGACGTCGTTCTTGCCGTGGATGACCAGGGCGGGCAGGTCGAGCTGGCGGAGGCCGGGGGTGCGGTCGCCGGAGGCGGTGATCGCGTGCAGCTGGCGGGCGATGCCGGCCTCGCTGTGGCCGCGGTCGAAGGAGCGGCCGGCGATCTGCCGCACCCGCTCCTCTTCGAACGGGTAGCCGGGCGAGCCGATCGTCTTGAAGGTCTTGACGACGCGCTCGATCGCCGCCTCGCGCTCGCGCGGCGGCTTGCCGAGCAGGAGGCCGAAGGTGCGGTAGCTGGGATGGCCGACCCGGCGGCTGCCGGTGGTCGACATGATCGAGGTGATCGAGCGGACGCGCTCGGGCCGCTCAATCGCCGTCGTCTGGGCGATCATCCCGCCCATCGAGGCGCCGACCACGTGGGCGGACTCGATCCCGAGGTGGTCCATCAGGCCGAAGGTGTCGGCGGCCATGTCACGCAGCAGATACGGGGCGGTGCCGCGGCGTCCGAGAAACATGTCGAGTTTGCCGGGCATGCCGGCCGCCTTGATCCGGGTCGAGCGGCCGATGTCGCGGTTGTCGAAGCGGACGACGCGGAAGCCGCGCTCGGCCAGCATCCCGCAGAACTCCTCGTCCCAGGCGATCATCTGCGTCGCCAGGCCCATCACCAGCAGCAGCGGCTCGCCGTCGGGATCGCCCATCTCCTGGTAGCAGAGCTCGATCCCGTTGGCAGGCGCCATCTGTTCGTCTGAGAACTGCGGCATCCGCCGATCCTACCCAAGCTGGCTGGGCAGCCAAACGCTGTCAGGTAGAAAGTGCCGATGCGGACGGCGATCGTCTCCGACCTCCACCTCGGCGTCGCCAGCGACGAGGACGTGCTCCGCGACGCCGCAATCCGCCGCATCCTCTTCGAGGAGATCGACGGCGCCGACCGCCTCGTCCTCCTCGGCGACGTGGTCGAGCTGCGAAACCTCCCGCTCGGCCCCTCGCTCGAGCGCAGCCGGCCCTTCTTCGAGGAGCTGGGAGAAGCGATCGGCGAGGTCGAGGTGACGCTCGTGCCGGGCAACCACGACGCCCGCCTCGCCGAGCCACTGCTCGACGAGCTCTCCATAAAGGGCGAGCCGGCGCTCGGGCTCGAGCGCCGCTACGCCCCCTCCCCCGGCCCGCTGGCGATGATCGACGAGTGGCTGGGGCCGGCGCGACTGCAGGCCGCCTACCCCGGGATCTGGCTGCGCGACGACGTCTACGCGACCCACGGCCACTACGTCGACGTCCACCTCTCGCTGCCGCGGGCCGAGTGCGTGGCGGCGGCGACGCTGATGCGCTTCCTCGGCAAGCCGCCACAGCGCGCCACCCCGTCCGACTACGAGCGGGTGCTGCGCCCCCTCTACGGGTTCGCCTACGGCCTCGCCCAGGTGCTGCCGGTCACGCGGCGGCGCAACGGGCCCTTCGAGAACTGGTGGGAGGTGCTCGCCGGCGAGAGGAAGGCCCGGACCCTGCGAGGCCGCGCCGCCGCCGCCAGTTTCCCGGCCGCAATCCGGGGCCTCAACAAGCTCCTGCGCGCCGACTTCGGGCCCGACGTCACCCCCGCGGCGATCTTCCGCAGCGGCGTCGAGGCCGGCGTCGAGATGGCAACGCGGCTGGGCATCGACGACGTCCACGTGATCACCGGCCACACCCACCGCGGCGGCCCGCTCCCGAGCGAACCCGAGTGGCCGCTCCCCCGCGGCGGCCGCCTCCACAACACCGGCAGCTGGGTTTTCGCGACTGCCTTCCACCACCCCGGCCGTCCCCCCAGCCCCTACTGGCCTGGAACGGTCACCTGGCTGGAAGACGATGCCGCGCCGCGGCGTGTCCAGCTTCTAAAGGGCCACTCCCACGCGCAGCTGCTGGAACTAGTCGAGCGTTCCTAGCCAGTCCGCGATGGTGGCCCCGATTTCGGGACCAGCGTCCTCTTGCAGGAAGTGCGAAGCGTTCTCGACCACTCGTGGGGGCGGGAAGTTCAGCTCGCTCGAGACTCGCTCTCCTACTGAAAACGGCAGGATGGGGTCTGAATCCGCCCAGAGGACCAGCGCGGGACGGTCGTCCTCGCGCAGGGCGTCGGCGACCGCTTTGCCCTCGGCAGCGCCTACGGCGTCGGGGGTCGTCGGCAGGATCAGCGGGAAGGCTCGTGCCCCGGCCTTTGCCGCCGTCTCGTGGTAGGGCGCGTCGTAGGCGGCGATCACCTCGTCGCCCGGGTCGTTCTTGCAGCCGCCTTTGACCAGGAAGCCGACCGGCACGTCCTCGTTCTCGCGGACGAAGTCGCGGAAGGCGAACCAGGCGTCGCTCATCCTCTGGTGGCCGGTGAACGGGCCGGTCTCCATGATCACGATGCGGGCGAAGCGGTCCGGGTGCTCGACCGCCAGCCGCAGGCCGATCGGGCCGCCCCAGTCGTGGACGACCGCGGTCGCGTCGCGCAGGTCGAGCTCCTCCAGCAGCCCCGCCATCAGCTCGACGTGGCGGTCGTAGGTGTACCAGCCGAGGTCGGTTGGCTTGTCGGAGCGGCCGAAGCCGGCGTAGTCGGGGGCGATGCAGCGGTAGCCGGCGTCGCGCACCGGCGGGATCACCTTTCGCCAGAGGTAAGACCAGGTCGGCTCGCCGTGGAAGAAGACGACCGGCTTGCCCTCCCCCTCGTCGAGATGGGCCAGCCGCAGGCCGTCGACTTCGCGGTATTGGGACTCGAACGGGTAGCCCGGCAACCCCTCCAATTGCCCCTCCGGCGTGCGCAGCGCATCGATGCTCATGGAAAGACCCTAATCCAGATCGGCATTCCCTACTTTCCTGATCGACTTTGTGCTAGGCTGCCGCGCCACTGATTGAGCATTAAGTTGCTCAAGAAAGTATGTCAGTCGAAAAAGGAAGGAACTAACTTTGATGCGGAACGCTCGCACTACCCGGCGGCGCAGCGTGACGGTCGGCCTACTCGCCGCCCTCACCTTGCTAGTCGCAATCGTCGTCGCCGGCTGCGGTAGCAGCGACAGCAGCGCCACCGGCTCTGACTCCTCAGGAGGGGCAAAGCTCGACGTGGTCGGCTACTCCACCCCGGAATCGGTCTACGCCGAAACCCTCGAGCCCGCCTTCGAGCAGACTCAGGCTGGAAAAGGCGTCAGCTTCAGCAATTCGTTCGGCGCCTCCGGCGACCAGAGCCGGGCCGTCGCCGCGGGCCAACCCGCATCGGTCGTCCACTTCTCCCAGGCCGGCGACATGGAACGACTCGTCGAAGAAGGCGAAATCGTCGCCAAAGACTGGGAATCGGGCCCTTACAAGGGCATCGCCACCGACTCGGTCGTCGTCATCCTCGTCCGCAAGGGCAACCCGGAGGGCATCAAGTCCTTCAAAGACATCGAGGACAACGAAGTCGACGTCGTCACCCCGAACCCGTTCAGCTCCGGCTCGGCCCGCTGGAACATCATGGCCGTCTACGGCTCGGCGCTGGAAGAAGGCGACTCGCCCGACCAGGCCCTGGAAGCCGTCAAGAGCGTGCTCGAAAAGACCGTCGCCCAGCCGGGCAGCGGCCGCGACGCCTTCTCCGCCTTCTCGCAGGGCGAGGGCGACGTGCTCCTCACCTACGAGAACGAAGCGATCAAGGCCGAAAAGGAAGGCGAAGACGTGGAATACGTGATCCCGCCTTCGACGATCCAGATCGAAACCCCGATCGCGGTCACCAAAGACGCGCCGGAGCCGGCGGCCGAAGACTTCCTCAGCTTCCTCTGGTCTGACGCAGGCCAGGAACTGTGGGCTGAAAACGGCTACCGCCCGGTCAACCCCAAGCTCGTCGACCCGAAGCAGTTCCCGACCCCGAAGGACCTGTTCCAGATCAGCAAGTTCGGCGGCTGGGGCACGGTCAACGACGAGTTCTTCGACGAAGAAAGCGGCTCGGTCGCGAAGATCGAGACCGAACTCGGAGTCTCGACCTCCGGCTGATCGATGGAGGCCGGGACCCTCACCCGCTCACGCGCCCCCCGGGGCGCCCCCCGGGGGGCGCGTGTTCGCCTGCCCGGGGTCGGCGCCGGCCTCGGCCGCGGCATGGTGGTGCTCTACCTGAGCATCATCGTGCTGCTGCCGCTGGCGGCGTTGACCGACCAGTCGCTGAGCCTGGGCCTAAGCCATTTCTGGGACCAGGTGACCCAGCCGCAGGCGATCAAGTCGCTGAAGCTGACCCTGGTCGCCTCGCTGATCGTCGTCCTCATCAACGGCTTCTTCGGCACGATCCTCGCCTGGCTGCTGGTCCGAGATGAATTCCCGGGCAAGAGCATCGTCAACGCGGTCATCGACCTTCCCTTCGCGCTGCCGACGATCGTCGCCAGCCTGATCCTGATCCAGCTCTGGGGCGACAAAAGCCCCTTCGGCGTGCACATCGCCCTCACCCAGGCGGCGGTGGTCGTCGCCCTCCTCTTCGTCACCCTCCCCTTCGTCGTCCGCGCGGTGCAGCCACTGCTGATGGAGATGGACCAGGAGATGGAGGAGGCCGCGGCCTCGCTCGGCGCCGGCGGCTTCACGATCTTCCGCCGCATCATCTTCCCCAACCTCCTGCCCGGGCTCGGCGCCGGGATCGCGCTCGCCTACGCCCGCGCCCTGGGCGAGTTCGGCTCCGTCCTGCTCTTTGCCGGCGGCCTGCCGAGCACGATGGTCTCCTCCGTCTTCATCCGCCAGCAGATCGAGTCCGGCAACGACACCGGCGCCGCCGCGGTCTCGGTGGTGCTGCTCGCTGCCTCCCTCCTCTGCCTGGCCGTGGTCAGCCTGATCCAGCGCTGGAGCAGCCGCCACGAACGCTCCCAGGTCGAGGTCGGCTCGACGATCATGCCGTTCGCCGGCGGGGGAGGCGTCTGAGATGACCGCGACCGCCACCAGCCGCTGGGGCCTGCGGGTGCTCGGCCTCGGCTACGTCTTCCTGCTCCTGCTCCTGCCGCTGGGGCTGATCTTCTACAAAACCTTCGAACACGGCATCGCGCCGCCGCTCGACGCGATCACCTCGCCCGACGGCCTGCACGCGCTGAAGCTGACCCTGATCACGGTCGCGATCGCGGTGCCGCTGAACACGGTCTTCGGGATCGGCTGCGCGCTGCTGCTCGTCCGCCACAAGTGGAGGTTCAACTTCCTCGTCGACGCGGTGATCAACCTCCCGTTCGCGATCTCCCCGATCGTGATCGGCCTCTCCCTTTTCCTCCTCTACGGCACCGACGGCTGGTTCGGTCCGACCTTCGCCGAAGCCGGGATCAAGATCCTTTTCTCGGTTCCGGGGATGGTGCTCGCCTGCATCTTCGTCTCGCTGCCCTTCGTGGTGCGGGAGACGGTGCCGGTGCTGCAGGAGATCGGCACCGAGCAGGAGCAGGCCGCTTCGACCCTCGGCGCCAACGCCTGGCAGACCTTCTGGCGCGTGACCCTGCCGGCGATCCGCTGGGGCGTCGCCTACGGCGTCGTGCTGACGACCGCGCGCGTGCTCGGCGAGTTCGGCGCCGTCTCCATCGTCTCCGGCTCGATCTCCGGCCAGACCCAGACGCTGCCGCTCTTCGTCGCCAAGCAGTACGAGAACTTCAACCTCCCCGGCGCCTTCGGCGCCTCTGTCCTGCTGGCACTGCTGGCTCTGACCACGCTGCTGGCGATGAACCTGCTCAAACGAAAGGAGGACGCCTGATGGGAATCTCAGTCGAGGGAGCAGACAAGCGCTTCGGTGACTTTCAGGCGCTGAAGGATGTATCGATCGAGGTCCCGGACGGGTCCCTGACCGCCCTGCTCGGGCCCAGCGGCTCGGGCAAGTCGACGCTGCTGCGGGCGATTGCCGGGCTGGAGGCGCTCGACTCGGGTCGGGTGCTGATCGAGGGCGAAGACGTCTCGAAGAAGCCGACCCAGAAGCGCGAAGTGGGCTTCGTCTTCCAGCACTACGCCGCCTTCAAGCACATGACCGTGTATGAGAACGTCGGCTTCGGGCTGAAGATCCGCAAGCAGGACAAGGCGCAGATCTCCAAGCGCGTGCACGAGCTGCTCGACCTGGTCCAGCTCGAGGGCCTCGCCGACCGCTACCCCTCCCAGCTCTCCGGCGGCCAGCGGCAGCGGATGGCGCTGGCGCGGGCGCTGGCGGTCGAGCCGCAGGTGCTGCTGCTCGACGAGCCGTTCGGGGCGCTCGACGCGAAGGTGCGCAAGGACCTGCGGACCTGGCTGCGGCGCCTGCACGAGGAGATGCACGTGACGACGATCTTCGTCACCCACGACCAGGAGGAGGCGATGGACGTCGCCGGCCAGCTGGTGGTGATGAACGAAGGGCGGGTCGAGCAGTCGGGCAGCGCCGACGAGCTCTACGAGCACCCGGCCAACGAGTTCGTGATGAGCTTCGTCGGCGAGGTCAACCAGCTCGGCGACCACTTCGTGCGCCCGCACGACATGGAAGTCGTGCTCGATCCCGACGAGCGCACCCAGGAGGGCCTGGTGCAGCGGATCGTCACCCTCGGCTTCGAGGTGCGGGTCGAGCTCGTCCTGTCCGACGGGACCGAGGTCTGGGCGCAGCTGACCCGGGCCGAACTGCAGCGCCTCGAGCTGCGCGAGGGCCAGATCGCCTACCTGCGCCCGGTCCAGGCCAAAAGCTTCAACGGTACGTCGCCGTCACACCCCCGCGGGGCCTCGACTCCCCACGGGTCCCACGACGGCGGCGACGCAGAAGTACCTGCAGCCGTTTGAAGAGGCGACGGGGTGGGGCGTCTTCTTGCCGGGTGACGCCCCGCCCCAATTCGCCATTGCATCTTCCCTGACGTAGGGCCGCCGGGGGCCAAAGTCGCGGTTCCTTGCGGACGTATGCGTCCGCAAGGAACCGCGGAAATGGACGCGTCGGTTTCCCCGTCCACCTTGATCTCTGTGCGCGGTCTCTGCTATTCTTGAGTTAGATGATCAACAAATATGGAAAGGAGACAGGATGACCAGAAACGTTGATCGGACCATCTTTCGCTCGAGGGGTCGGCTGACCGGGTTGGTGCGAGACGAGGACCCGGCTGGGACCGGGCAGAACCGGACCACCCAGACCGACAATCGCGAGTCGGCTCTGCGGGGGGCTGACGAGGCGCTCTTCTACCGCGCCCGCCTCATCCTCGGCGACTCCCTCCCCCGCCCCCAGCGCTGAGCCATGGACGGCGAATGCGCTGACTGCCCCGGCTGCGAAACCTGAGCCCGGGCCCCGTCCGAAGACGAAGCCCGGGCTCTTTCGCTACTTGGAGCTGCCGCCTTTCGACGTTTCTTCCGTCTGCAGCGGTTCGTCCGGCTGCGGGTAGGCCTGGACGGCGAGGTTCCAGCTTTTCAGCGCGAAGTTGACGTTTTTCGCGCCGGCGTACTGGACCGCGACCGTGTGGCCGCCTTTGCCGAGGACGGTCGTCTGGACGACGGTGTTGTCGATCGGCACCGGGGCCGGGCTGGCCGCGGTCGAGGGCAGGAAGTTGACTTTCCCCGTCGACTGGCCGTCGACCAGGAGCTGGATCGGGCAGGCCTGGTCCGCGCCCGGTTTCGCCGCGGTGCAGGTCCCCTGGCCCGAGAACGAGATCACGACCGAGCTGACTTCCGCCTTGGTCGCGAACGCGGTGAACGCAGTCGGGATGTAGCCCGGCGTCGTCGAGGCGGCGTTGAACTGGGCGGTGCCGGCGGCGATCCCGACCACCGGCGGCTTCGGCGCGCTCGCCTTCGCCACGTACAGGTTCGAGGCCGACTTCTTCTTCAGGAACAGCTGCCCCGCCTTCTTGTTGCTCACGTAGACCTTGGCCGCCTTCTGGCTCGTCAGGAACGACTGGGCGACCGAGGGCACCACCGTCACCGAGACGGCGACGACCGCGGACAGCACGACGGCGGTCGCGGCTCGAGGGGTGGACAGTCTTCTCTTCAGCAATTGATCCTCCATGTCTGCGGCCCCCGTACGGCTTGATCGCTGCCCTCGGCGGCCTTTCTTTACTAAGAAGGTCAATAAACTACAGAAGCTGCTACGGTTATGCGACCAAGTTGGTCAACAAAGTGTTGTTAATGCTCTTACCCGGCAGGAAAGGACTCAACCCCGCATGAGAATCAAGACCCTCGCCATAGCGGCGATCTCCCTCCTGGGGCTCGCCGCGCCGGCGTCGGCCGGTGCCGTGACCCTGATCGGGTCTGGCTCCGTGGCCGCGCAGCCCGTGCTGCAGGCCCTCTTCGCGACCTACACGAAGAAGGTCAACCACAAGGTCCACTTCGTCTACACCGCCAACGGCGGCAACGCCGGCGTCAAAGACGTGCAGAGCGGGACCAGCCAGTTCGCGGGCCAGGCCCGCACCCCCCTCCCCTCCGATGCAGGGACGACCTACATCAAGTTCTACCTCGACGGGCTCTGCATGGACGTCAACCCGAAGAACAGCCTCAGCAACATCTCGATCCAGCAGACCCACGACATCTACCGCGGCCTGCTGACCAACTGGAGCCAGGTCGGCGGATCGGGGCTGACCACGACGATCGACCCGGTCGGCCGCGACACCAACGGAGGGACCTACAACTTCTTCCTCCAGGCGGTGCTGAACAACGAACCGCCGGCGTCCAACGTCAACGCGCTGACCGCCGACGGCCTCGTCGTCAACGCGGTCAAGCAGGACCCGAACGCGATCGGCTACGCCGGCCTCGCCTGGCAGAAGAAGGGCCTGAAGACCCTCAAGGTCAACGGCGTTCCCTGCGTGTCGAAGAAGATCAGCGTCGAGCCGCTGAAGTACCCGCTCTCGCGCTACATCTTCCTCGTCCTCCCGGGCGACGGCAGCTCGAGCCCGAAAGCGCTGCTCAAGTTCATCGACTGGGCGCGGCGCAGCAGCCTCGCCGGCTCGGTGATCACCTCGGCCGGCGGCGTCCCCGCGTTCAACAAGAAGTAGGCCTTGGACCGGCAGCTCCCCCAGGAGTACGGGCCGAAATGGTCCGACCAGCGCGTCGAGCGGATGCTCGGCGCGCTGGTCTGCGGCGTCGTCGCGCTGCTGCTGGCGCTGATCGTCACCGTCTTCGTCCACGCCTGGCCGTCGTTCTCGCACAACGGCCTCGCCTGGTTCAGCGGAGAAGGCTCGGTCGAAGACCAGCTCAACGCGATCTCCCTCTCGGCCCAGACCGGCGGCGAATACGTCTACACCTTCCACGCCTGGCCGCTGATCTGGAGCACCCTGCTGATCACCGGCGGCGCCGTCCTCGTCGCCCTCGTCTCGGCCCTCTTCGTCTCCGTCTTCATCGTCGAGTTCGCGCCGGAATGGATGAGCAACGTCCTCCAGCCGGTCATTCGATTCCTGGCCAGCGTCCCCTCGGTCATCTACGGCCTGCTCGGGGTGCTGGTCCTAGTCCCCTTCATCGGCAACCACCTGGTGACCGAGCCGCAGAAGGCCTCGGTCGCCGGCGTCATCTCCCTCACCGGCTACAGCCTCCTGGCGGCGGTCCTGGTGCTGACGGTGATGATCGCGCCGCTGATGGTCTCGATCTTCAGCGACGGCCTGCGGGCGGTGAAACCGGGCTGGCTCGAGGGCTCGCTGGCGCTCGGTGTCAACCGCTGGCGCACGACCTGGAAGATCGGCGTCCGCGCCGCCCGCCCGGCGATCGTCGCCGGCACCGTGCTCGCCGTCGCCCGGGCGATCGGCGAGGCGGTGATGCTGGCGATGATCTCCGGCTCGGTCGCCTTCGCCCCGAACCCCGCCGACGGCCTGATCTTCATCTACGAGCCCTCGCGGCCACTGGCGCCGACGATCGTCAAGAACATCGACCAGCTCAGCTCGCCGCCCTTCAACGCGACCCTGTTCTCGATCGCCGCCGTGCTGCTGTTCTCGGCAGCCCTCTTCTCCCTCGCCGGCTGGATGGCGCGGCGGGCGATGCGCAAATACGGAGCGGCCTGATGGAGTCGAGCGCACCGACCCCGCCGATCACCATCCCCCCGGTCCCGCCGCCGGAAGGGCCGCCGCTGCCCGGCGCGCACCAGCGCAAGGGCGCGGTCGAGGGCAGCGCCACCTGGAGCCTCAGCGACCGCATCGGGCTGGCGATCTGCTGGACGCTCGGCCTGCTCTTCTGCGCGATCGCGGTCGCAATCGTCCTCTACCTGCTGGTCCAGGGGATCAAGTTCCTGCGCCCGGAAATGCTCTGGACGCCGGCCGCCGCGGGCTTCAACGAGACCGAAACCGGCGGCTTCTCCGATGCCCTCTTCGGCACCCTGATCGTCGCCACGATGGGGATCGCGCTGGCGCTGCCGGCCGGGATCGCGATCGCGGTCTGGCTGGTCGAGTACGGCCGTCCGGCGGCGCTCGCCCGCGTCACCGAATCGACGATCGAGGCGATCGCCGGCATCCCCTCGATCGTCCTCGCCCTGTTCGGCACGGTGATCTTCTCCAGCACCGCCCTCGGCTTCCTCAGCCGTAGCTCCGAAGGCGTCGTCTTCGGCCGCTCCTTCTTCGCCGCCGGGGTGATGCTGTCGCTGGTGGCGCTGCCGCTGATCGTCGCCAGCGTCCGCGAGGGGCTGAACTCGATCCCGCGCCACGTCCGCGAGGCCTCCTATGCGGTCGGCAAGACCAAGGCGGCGACGACGCGGCGGATCCTGCTGCCGACCTGCCGCCCGCAGGTCGCCACCGGCGCGATGCTCGGCCTCGGCCGGATCATCGGCGACACCGCGATCATCGTCGTCCTCCTCGGCGCCACCCAGAACTTCGCCCCGGTCGAAGGCGTCGGCTTCCCGCTCGACTACCTGCGCGGCGCCGGCACCACCCTGACCAACTTCGTCTACGAGGCCTCCCCCACCGGGAACCTCAACCAGCCGCAGAAAGCCTACGCGGCGGCTTTCGTCCTGCTGCTGATGGTCCTGGCCCTGAACGCGGCCGTCGACGTCGTCCATCGCCGCGCGAGAAAGGCAGGAACGTGGAGTCACTGACCCCCGACGTTTCTGAGTTTGACCCCCATATGCGACGGGAAAACTCAGACACCCCCCCGATGCCGCCGCCGATCCGGCGGCTGCGCCTGGACGACCCGGAGCCCGCGACCGAGGCGATCCCGGTCGAGCAGGGGACCTTCACCGCGGCGCGGCGCTCGATCAAGGCGCCGCAGTTCTCGATCCGGCGAATGGAGATCGACGACGTCTCGGTCCATTACGGCGACAAAGAGGCGGTAAGACGCGTCTCGCTGCCGGTCCGCCAGGGCGAGGTGCTCTCGCTGATCGGCCCCTCCGGTTGCGGCAAGACGACGCTGCTGCGCTCGCTCAACCGGCTCACCGAGCTGACCACGAGCGCCCGCCTCAGCGGTCGCATCCTGCTGGACGACGTCGACATCTCCCAGATCGAGCCGACCCTGCTGCGGCGGCGGGTGACGATGGTCTTCCAGCAGCCGAACCCGTTCCCGATGAGCGTCTTCGACAACATCGCCTACGTGCTGCGGGAGCAGGGCTCGCGACGGGCGCGGCGCAAGACGCTGGAGCCGGCAGTGCTGAGCGCGCTCGACCGCGCCGGCCTGCTGGAGGAGGTCAAGGACAACCTCGACCACCCGGCGCTGAAGCTCTCCGGCGGCCAGCAGCAGCGTCTCTGCATCGCCCGGGCGCTGGCCGCCGAGCCCGAGGTGCTGCTGCTCGACGAGCCCTGCTCGGCGCTCGACCCGAAATCGACGCAGGTGATCGAGGACCTGATCGTGAGGCTGCGCGACGACGTCGCCGTCGTCATCGTCACCCACAACCTGCAGCAGGCCTACCGGATCGCCGACCACGTCGCCTTCATGTACCTGGGCGACCTGGTCGAGTACAACAGCGCCACCGCCCTCTTCGGCTCACCCCGCGAGCAACGGACCCGGGAGTACGTCAGCGGTGCCTTCGGCTAGGCGCGCGCCCCAGCTCGCGGTCCTCGCCCTCTGTGGCGCGCTCGGCGCCAGCAGCCTCGCCGGCTGCGAGACGACCCAGGAAAAGGCCGCCGCCCAGCGCGCCCAGTCCGAACGCATCCTCGAGGCGAGGGCGAAGCGCCAGGCGCAGAAGAAAAAGCATCGTCATCAACACAAGCACGAGAAGGGGAAGGGATGACCAGCCAGCTGGAGGACGTTCGCAGGCCGCAGGCCTATGAGGCTTGTGAGGAGTGCGGGGCGCCGATGGACCCGCAGCAGCGCTACTGCGTCAACTGCGCGGCGCGGCGGGGCAACGGCGCCAACCCCTCCTCGCGCTACTTCGCGATGGTGAGCAAGCGCTCGCGGCGGCCGCTGGTGCCGCCCGCGAAATCGAAGCCGGACCAGACCAGCCGCGCCGCCGCGGTCGGCTTCTTCGCGCTGCTGCCGCTCGCGGTCGCGCTCGGGGTGATGGTCGGCCGCAGCGACTCCGGCAGCGACAGCAACGACGCGCTGCTGCAGGCGCTGCGCGAACGGCAGGCGACCGCCGCCAGCACCGCGGGCGCGACGACGACCGGCGCTGCGGCGGCGACGAAAGCGAAAGCGAAAGCGGCGAGCGCGAAGAAGTCAAACGCCAAGCCGAAGGAAAAAGTCGTCGCCCACACCGCGAACGGCGACGTCCACGAAGTGACCGACTTCCACGCCTCCCAGGAGAAGGAAGCTGAAGACACGAAGCTGGTCGAAGAAAACCCCGAACAGACGGGCGAAAACTACATAAAGGCCCAGCAGAACCTGCCGGACGTGATCGTCGTCGGCGGCGAAGGCGGCAGCGCTCCAGCGGAAGGCGGGGCGGAACCGTGAGCGAGAACCAGGATCTGCTGGTGCAGCGCGACCGGCTGCTGGAGAAGTTCACGGTGATGCAGGCCGACCTCGGCGGCGCCTTCTACGAGATGGCGATCCGCGACCACGTCCGCCTCGACGTCCTGACCCGCAAAGCGGCCGAGCTGCAGCGGGTCGACGCGGAGCTGCTCGCGGTCGAGCGCCTGCTCGAGATCGAACGCACCGACGCCGCCGGCCACTGCCCCACCTGCAACTCCCCCTTCGGCCCCGCCGACCGCTTCTGCCCGCAGTGCGGCAGCTCTCTGGTGGCGACGGAGGCAGCGCCGTGAAGCTGATCCGAGAGCCGCTGCAGAGAGCGATCGCGGCCGCCGCGACGCTGAACGGCAAGACCCTGGCGCTGCTGATCGCCTCCTCCCTCGTCGCCACCTCCGGGATCGTCGTCTCGGCGATGAGCGGCCCCGGCGGCCTCAACCCGCTGGCGGCGGCAGCGGCGCAGCAGCTACTGGAAGAGCACCCCGCCGCGTCTACCGCAGTGCCCGAAGTGACCCCCGAGCCAACACCCTCCCAGGGCGCTCGGCCGGCGGGTCCTGTCACGGCAGGGGACCCACCCCCTCCTGCAACTGCGCAGGAGGGGGTCCCCCCTACCGCGCCACCCGCCGGAGAAGCGCAGCCGGAAGCCCCGGCGACTCCGGCAGCGGAACCGGAAGCCCCGAAAGCCGGTCCGATTCAGCACGTCTTCTTGATCTCGTTGGCAAGCCCGGGATACGAGGCGGCTTTCGGCACTACCTCGCAGATGCCGTATCTCTCGGCAACCCTGCGGCCGAAAGGCGTCCTGCTCACGAACTACTCGCTGCTCGACACCGCGGCGCTGCCGAACGGGATCGCGACGATCAGCGGCCAGGCGCCGACCGCGGACACCAAGGCCGACTGCCCCGAATACGAAAAGTGCCTCCTGCCGGTGGAAACGCTGACCCTCGCCGACCAGTTCGGGACCGCCCGCTTCAGCTGGCACGCCTACCTCGAAGGCATGGCCGACGCGGAAGGAAAGCCCGACAACTGCGTCCACCCCGAGCCCGACGCGACCGAAGCGCCGGCGACCGGCGGCTACAGCGCCAAGCTCAACCCCTTCGTCTACTTCCACTCGCTGCTCGACCTCGGCGACTGCGCGAGCAACGACGTGCCGGCGAGCAAGCTGGCAAAGGACCTGAAGGGGAAGCCGGACACTGTCGCCAACTTCAACTACATCGCGCCGGGCCTCTGCAACTCCGGCTTCCGCGGCCAGTGCCCGGAAGGCTCGCCCGACGGCGGCGCCGCAGCCGACGCCTGGCTGGAACAGACGGCGGGGGAAATCCTCGCCTCCCCCGCCTACAAGAAGGACGGCCTGCTGATCGTCAGCTTCGGCGCCGCCGATCCGGCCGCCGCCGAAGAACTTGCCGCGGCGGGGACCGACCCGCTGAAGACCGGGGCGCTGCTCGTCTCCCCGCTGCTGACCGCCGGCGGGACCGACGGCGCCGCCTACGATCCCTATTCGCTGCTGCGCTCGGTCGACGAGCTCTTCGGCCTCCCCCCGCTTGGCGAAGCCGAAGGGGCGAAGGCCCACTCCTTCGCCTCCGCCTTCCTCGCCACCGAAACCGCCGCCGGCGACTGATTTCTGCCACGCTCCCCAGATGAGCACGCAGGAGGGGGCCGGCGAGCCGATCACGCAGGCCGGCATCGAAGAGCTGAAAGCGGAACTGGCCGAGCTGGAAGGGCCGGCGCGGCTGAAAATGGCGGCGCGGATCAAGGTCGCCCGCGAGGAGGGCGACCTCAAGGAGAACGCCGAGTATCACGTCGCCAAAGAGGACCAAGCGCACATGGAGACGCGGATCAAGCGACTGCAGGAACGGCTGCGCAACGCGGTCGTGGTCGAGGTCTCTGATCTCGACAGCGACGTCTTCTCCTTCGGCCGCAGCGCCGAGGTGCTCGACGAGTCCAAAGGCGAGGCAAACGTCTGGACCCTGGTCGGCTCGACCGAGGCCAACCTCGCCGAAGGCCGGCTCTCGGCCGAGTCGCCGATCGGCCGGGCGCTGATGGACGCCAAGGTCGGCTCGACCGTCACCGTCGAGACGCCGAAAGGCAACCGCGCCTTCAAGGTCTTGAAGCTCGTCTCCTAGAGACGGGAGAATGGGCGGATGCTGAGGCTCCGCTCGTCGGTCCACCACAGTCGCGCCGACGAGTTCGGCTCGCTGCTGCGGGACCTCGACGGCGTGCTGCGGATCGTCCAGCAGGCCGACGAGAACGCCACCCACGAGGCCTACGTCTTCGCTGCCGACGTCGAGCCGGCCGCCGCCGATCGCCTCGTCGAGGCGATCGCCGAGTTCGGCGTCGGCGCCGACGACTACGTCCTCACCCGGATCGAGGTGGTCGCCCCCCAGCACCGCCACCACCTCGGCGAAGGCGGCGTCGACGGCTACGCCTGGATCGAGGTGATCGGCCAGGCGCGGGCCAACTCGCGGCTGCTGGCGCGCTACCTGGCGCTGATCAACGTCGCCGCGGTGATCGCCGCCCTCGGCGTGATCACCAGCAGCTCGATCCTGATCGTCGGCGCGATGGCGGTCAGCCCGGACCTGCTGCCGATCTGCGCCACCTGCGTCGGCCTCGTCGCCGGCCGCCGAGAGCTCGCCCGGCGCGCCTTCATCACCCTCACGCTCGGCCTCGGCTTGGTGGTCGCGACCGCCGCCGTGCTCAGCCTCCTGCTCAAATGGACCGGCTTCCTCCCCGACGGCTTCGAAGTCGAGCACAGCAGCCTCACCAATCTCGCCCACACCGACTATTCGACGGTGCTGATCGCGCTCGCCGCGGGCGTCGCGGCGATGCTCTCCTTCGAGACCAAAGCGAGCGCCGCGGTCGGGGTCGCGATCTCGGTGACGACGATCCCGGCCTCCGCCTACCTCGGCGTCGCGATCGGCGGCGGCGGGATCGACCACGCCTTCGGCGCCCTCGTCGTCCTCCTGATCAACGTCTCGCTGCTGATCGTCTCCGGCAGCCTCACCCTGCTGGCTCAGCGCCGCCTGCCGAATCGCTCGGGAGCGCCGATTTAGGCCCCGACCACGGCGCCGGCTCCGGCCGGCGCTCGTCGTAGACGACGCCGGTGGCCGAGAGGCGGTCGTCCCAGGCGCGCCGCTGGGCGCCGAAGACGACGCCGAGGAAGCCGAGGCCGAAGGTGATCACCGAGAGGCCGAGGCCGATCAGGCGCTTGAAGCTGCGCCGCGGCGGCAGTCGCTCTTCGAGGCCGATGCCGACGAACCGCATCCCCGGCGTCTGCCCGGCGAGGGACCAGAAGCCGACCAGGTAGACCGCGCCGAAGGAGAGCCAGGCGGTCGAGCCGACGGCGATCGCGAGGCTGCCGCCGCCTTCGCTGTTGCCGCCGAAAGCGTTCGCCGCAAGCGTCAAGAGGGCAGCGAAGGCGGTGAACGCGAGATTGACGAAGACGCCGTCGATCAGCATCGCCAGGCCGCGGCTGATCGCCCCGGCGCGGTCGGTCGGCAGCTCCCGCGGCTTGCGGAAGAAGACGCGGCGGACGATGCGCTCGAAGCGGTCGTCGAGCCGCCGCGCCAGGTTGCCGATCGTGCGGCCGATGTCCTCGATCAGCCCCATCCCCTGGGCGCTGATCGCCGCCCGCACCTCGGGCGCCTCGGCGACCCGTTCGACCAGCTGCTGCGCCTCCTCGCTGGCCAGCAGGCGGCGCCAGACCTCGTCGACCAGCTCGCTGTCCATCGCCTCCAACAGCGCACGCTTGACCGCCTCGCTCTCCAGCGCCCCTTCGACCGCCTCTTCGATCACCGGCCCTTCCAGGACCCTGACCATCGCCCGCTCGACCGCTTTGCTCTCGACCGCAGCAACGATCGCCTCCTCGGCGGCAACTTCCACCGCTCGATCGATCCCAGTCGCTTTGGTAACAGTGCGCGCCCCCCGCACTCCCACCCCGAGCAACCGCGCCGAAAGCGGCACCGACCCGTTCTGGGTGGGGTCAGGAGCTACATCCGACCGCGGAGTGGAGCCATTTTCCATCGCAGGCCGACTATAGGCGCGGTTAGACCGTTCTCCAAGCCGTGGAGATGGAGGGGTGGGTGTCCCTCTCGCGCCCGGCGTCCTGTTCCTCGCACAGGCCACTCAGCGAGAGACAGCCAACTTAGAGGCGAGGAACCCAGGAAGCGAGAGGGACACCCACCCCTCCCCCGCCCCCTCTGCCGTCAGCTATCGCCGCCGTTCAGATGCTCGACCAAGCGGTCCAGCAGCTCGGCCTGCGCGGGGAGGATCTTCTCGCGGGCTGCGGCGAGGTCGAACCAGTCGGCCCGATCGACCTCGGGGAACTCCTGCTCGTTGCCGCTGCGCGGCGGCCACTCCATCGAAAAGGTGTTGCTGGCCAGGGTCGCCGGGTCGAAGTCGGCTTCGGCGGCCCAGGCCTCGACGACTTTGCCGGCCTTCTGCTTGATCGAGCCGAGCTCGATCAGCTGCTCGGGGTCGAGCTGAGGCGCCGGGCCGAGCTCCTCTTCGAGCTCGCGGATCGCGCAGGCTCGCGGTTCCTCTTCGGCCTCGATCTGGCCCTTCGGGATCGTCCAGGCGCCGGCGTCTTTCCGCGCCCAGAACGGGCCGCCCGGGTGGACGAGGAGGAACTCCGCCTCGCCGCCGTTGCGGCGAAAGAGGAGGATGCCGGCGCTGTGCTTTGTCGCCATCTGCCCCCTGAGTCATAGCGGAGGCCGACAACCGCCGCCAGCTACCGTTGCGTCAATCGATGATGGCGGGGGCCACTGACAGCGACGGCAAGGGCGAAGCGCAGCGCCAGCATTACGGCATCACCTTCGCCGTGCTGGCGATCTCCGGCGCCTCCTACGCGCTGCTGCAGTCGGCGGTCGCGCCCGCCCTCCCCGACATCCAGAAAGAGCTGCACGCCTCGGCGACGGCGACCGCCTGGCTCCTCACCGGCTACCTGCTGAGCGCCTCGGTGACGACGCCGATCATCGGCCGCCTCGGGGACATGTTCGGCAAGGAGCGCACCCTCGTCCTCACCATGTCCGGCCTCGCCGCCGGCACCCTGCTCGCCGCACTCGCCAACTCGATCGGGCTGCTGATCTTCGCCCGCGTCGTCCAGGGCGCCGGCGGCGCCATCTTCCCGCTCGCCTTCGGGATCATCCGCGACGAGTTCCCGCGCGAGAAATCCGCCCAGGGCATCGCCCTGATCTCGGCGATCCTCGGGATCGGCGGCGGCATCGGGATCGTCCTCGCCGGCCCGATCATCGACACCTTCGACTACCACTGGCTGTTCTGGTTCCCGCTGATCGTGATCTCCGCCGCGACCCTGGCGACGATCTTCTTCGTCCCCGAATCGCCGGTGAAGTCGCCGGGGCGGGTCGACTGGGCCGGCGCCGTGCTGCTTTCGGCCTGGCTGGTGCTGCTCCTGCTCGGGATCACCCAGTCCTCCGAGTGGGGCTGGGGCGACGACCGCACGATCGCCCTGATCGCCGCCGCCCTCTGCATGCTCGTGCTCTGGGTCAAAGTCGAGGCCGACCGCCACGAGCCGCTCGTCGACATGGCGATGATGCGCGTCCGCAGCGTCTGGACCGTCAACACCGCCGCCTTCCTCGTCGGTGCCGGCATGTACAGCTCGTTCATCCTGATCCCGGAGTTCACCGAGACGCCGGTCAGCACCGGCTACGGCTTCGGCTCCAGCGTCACCCAGGCGGGCCTCTTCCTGCTGCCGGCGACGGTGGCGATGATGCTGGTCGGGCCGATCGCCGGCTCGCTCGCGACCCGGGTGGGATCGCGGGTGGTCCTGATCGCCGGCTGTCTGGCGACGACCGCCTCCTTCACCCTGTTGGCGGTCGCCCACACCGACCAGGGCGACATCTACGTCGCCACGGCGCTGATGGGGGCCGGGATCGGCCTCGCCTTCGCCGCCCTCGCCAACCTCATCGTCGAGGCGGTGCCGCCACAGCAGACCGGGGTCGCGACCGGGATGAACACGGTGATGCGAACGCTGGGGGGATCGGTCGGCGGCCAGGCCGGGGCCAGCCTGATCGCCGGCACCGTCGTCGCCTCCGGGCTGCCGAGCGAGAGCGGCTTCACCCTCGCCTTCTACTTCGCCGCCGGCGCTTGCCTACTCGCCGCCCTCGCCAGCTTGATCGTCCCGAAGGGGTCCAGCCGCTCGCGCACCGCCGCGATGGCGATGGCGAGCGACTGAGACCTCCCTCAGCCGCCGAGTTTGAAGGCGACCAGTTTCGCTTTCTGGCCTTCGACGACCGGCAGGCCCGCCGGGGCGAGCAGCATGTCGCCGCTGACCATGACGCCGGCGTTGGTCCCCGACGGCAGCGCCGCCTGCCAGACTTCGCCGCCGCTGTCGGCTTTCAGCGCGTGGATGATGCCGTCGGCCGTAGTCGCGAAGACGACGTCGTTGACCACCAGCGTCGCCCCGTAGGCCGGCTGTTCGAGTTCGCGGTTCCATTCGATCTTGCCGTTGGCGAGGTTGAGCGCCACGACTTCGCCGGTGGCGGTGCTTTCTTCGGTGATTTCAGAACCGGAGAGGACCGTCATCGAATGGTTGACGACCGGCACGTAGAGGCGTTTGCCGTCGGTCGCCATCGGCGCGATCACGCCGCCGAGCTCGCCGGGGAAGACTTCGCCCGTCTTGATCTTGTTGTATTCGCCGCGCATCGCGTAGAGCGGGTCGTTGTCGTGCCCGTTGTGGGTGCCGACCGGCGTTTTCCAGATCGGCTTGCCGGTCTTCGGGTCGATCGCGACGACGACCCCGGACTTGCCGGCGCCGATCGCCATTTCCTTGCCGCCGACCGTGACCATCACCGGCGAGTCCTGGAAGTCCCAGTCGTAGATGTTGTGCGGGGTCTGCTGGTAGTGCCAGATCACCTTGCCGGTCTTCGGGTCGAGCTTGACCATCGAGTCGGCGTAGAGGTTGTTGCCGGGACGGCTCGAGCCCCACGGTTTGTTGGCGGTGCCGGGGAGCGGCGCCGGGTTGCCGGTGCCGGCGTAGACGTTCCCTGCCTTGTCGAAAGAGGGCGGGTACCAGAGGCCGCCGCCGGAGTTGATGCCCGGGTCGCCCCAGAGGTCTTTCGGGACGGTGTCGAATTCCCACAGCGTCTTCCCGGTTTTGGCGTCGAGGGCGAACATGGTGCCGACCGCGCCGGCTTCGTATTCGGCGCTGGTGTTCTCTGGGACGGTCGAGACGTAGACCGTGCCTTCGTTGCTGATCGGCGCGATGTCGACCGGGCCTTTCAGCGGCACTTTCCAGAGCTCCTTGCCGGTTTCCTGGTCGAGGGCGAAGGCTTCCGAGCTGGTCGTCCCGTAGACGTGCCCTTCGGCGACCGTCAGCCCGTTCGGGCCGTGGCTCGGCGCTTCGTACTTCTTCGTCCAGAGGACGTCGCCGCTTTCGAGGTCCAGCGCCTGCACGTTGGATTCGAGGTCCTCGGAGTAGACGACGCCGTTGGCGACGACCGGGGCCCAGGCGTAGCTGCCGTAGACGCCGGTTCCTTCGATCGGCAGCGACCAGGCTTCCTTCAGCTGGTTGACGTTGCTGCTGTCGATTTCGCCTTTGGCCTGCCGCGTGTTGGCGAGGTCGATGCCCGGATACGCGGTCCCGGTGAAGTTGTGGTCGCTCGACGAAGACGACGAGCCGCCGCATCCGGCTGCCAGCGCTCCCAGCGCCAGCGTCATAGCCACCGCAAGCAGCGGCAACCCCCTCAGTTTGGACAGCATCGACATCCCGTCTCCTCTCCCTAGTCGAGTAATAAAGACTCGTCTTTTATCGTTTCAGAAATCCCTGCAAAGGCGGGATTCAGTTCGTTAAGCAGCGGTTGCAGGACGCGGTTGGCGAGCAGGCCGAGGCTGCCGAGGTTGGCGAAGCCCGGCCCCTGGCTGAGGCCGCCGAGGCCGGGGATGTGCAGGCGCGGATGGACGTCTTTCAGCTCCAGCCCCCGCCCGATCGGGACCTCGGTTTTGGGCGGGCGGTCCCAGAGCGGCCCGCACTGTTCTTCGACCTGGTCGCGGACGGCATCCGGGAAGAGGCCGCGCAGCTGGCGCAGCAGGTCGAAGCCGGTGCAGTTGATGACGAAGTCGTATAGCTCGGAGCACATGCCCTCGGAGGGGCTGTCGAATTCGAGCAGGGCGCCCTCGCCATCGTCGCTGAGGGCGACGTGGACGGCGCGGCCGGCGATGAAGGAGAGGTGGTCGTCGTCGGCGATCCGCTCCAGCACCGTCTGGTCGAAGACGCCGCGGTCGCAGTGCTTGACGAAGTCGCGCCGGGTTTCGATGTCGAGGTGTTCCCAGCCGACGTTGTCGGGGTCGGCGAAGACGCGGTTCTCGAGGAAGCTCTCGCCGCGGCTCAGCGGCAGGGTCGGGGTATAGATCGTCAGCCGCGCCTGGGGCCGCAGGTCGCGAAGGAAGACGAGGGCGCTGAGGGCGCTCTCCCCGCCGCCGACGATCGCGATCTCCACCTCTTCGTCCGCCGGCACCCGGGCGAACTCCTCACGGCGGCTGTCGCAGTGGAAGACCCGCGACTCGACGTCGGGGTCGTGCGGGAAGTGGCGGTGGACGCCGGGGCCGGTGAGGACGAGGTTGCGGCCGAAGTGCCGTTCGGGGTCCTCGGGACGGCCGCGCTCGGCGACCTCGGCCTGCCAGAGGTCGCCCTCGTCGGCGAGGGAGACCTCGGTCACCCGGCCGTCGTAGATGCTCACCCCCTCGGTCGCCCGCGACAGCACCCAGCCCAGGTACTCGCCGTAGTCGCGGTGCAGCACCGAGGGCGAGCCGGAGTTGACCCAGGCCGCGTATTCGTGCCGCTCCATCGCGAAGCGCTGCCAGGTGAAGGGCAGGAGCGCCGCGTCGACCTCGTCGCCGAGGCTGCCGAACTGGCGCGAGCTCTGGTACGGGAAGCCGACGTCCTTGATCGGCGGGATCGCCAGCGGCTCCTCGCCCGAAGTCATCCCGTTGCGCCCCAGCCAGGAGGCGGCGGGCTCGGTTTTCTCGATGACCGTCATCGAGACCTCGGCCAGGCCAAGCGTGTTGACGACGTGGACCTTGGCGGCGAGCGCCGCGGCCTTGGCGCCGGCGCCGACGATGAGGATGTCGCTCTCGCTCATCTCGCCTCCTAGACGGGCGCCAGGGCGCGTTCCCCGGCCGGCTCGGTTTCCCTCGGTTCGGCGATCACCAGGCCCTTCTGGTCGGGGCTGAAGGAGATCGCGCTTTTGCGCGCCCGCTCGCCGCTCGACTCGACCGCCCGCAGCTTCCTCGTCTCCAGCACGAGCCGCAGCACCCGCTTCATCTCCATTTCCGCGTAGCTGGCGGCGAGGCAGCGCCGCACGCCGCCGCCGAACGGGATCCAGGTGTAGGTGCCGGGCTGCTTGCCGACGAAGCGCTCGGGCAGGAAGCGGAGCGGCTCGTCATACCAGCGCGGGTCGCGGTGGATCAGGTGGATGCAGGGCGCCACCGTCGTCCCCGCGGGAAGGTCGTAGCGGCCGAGCGTCATCGGCTCCAGCAGGTTGCGGACGACGACCGGGACCGGCGGCCGCAGCCGCAGCGTCTCCTTCACGGCCGCGTCGAGGTAGGTGCCGTCGCCGCCGAGGACGTCCTCGCGCAGCAGCTCGAGTTTGTCCGGGTTGCGCAGCAGCCGCTCGAAGGTCCAGGCCAGCGTGCTCGAGGTCGGCCCATCGGAGAGCAGCGTCACCAGTTCGTCGCGCAGATCCTGGTCGGAGAGCGGCTGGCCGTCCTCGTATTCGGCACCGACCAGCATCGAGACGACCCCCAGCTCCCCGCCTTCCGGTTCGCGCTTGCGGCGGCGGACCTCCTCCATCACCGCCGCCTCGACCGCCCCCATCGCCTCGCGGTAGCCGCTGCTGCGGGTCACCCAGCCGGGGCCGAGGACCGCGAGCCGGGCCAGGTTGCTCGGTTCGTTCATCCAGGTGGTGAGCGAGCGCAGGCTCTCGCGCAGCGGCTGCAGGCGCGGGGTTTCCGAAGCGGGGCCGAAGACGGCGCGCATGACCACGTCGAGGGTGATGTCCTGCATCCGCGGCCAGAGCGCGAACGGCTCGCCGACCGGCCAGCGTTCGATCTCCTGCCGCGCCACCTGGGCCATCATGTCCGAGTCTGCCTGCACCGCCTTGCCGTGGAAGGAGGGCAGCATCAGTTTGCGCCTGGTCATGTGCTCCGGTTCTTCCAAGAGCATCACCGAGCGCGGGCCGAGCAGCGGCCCCAGCAGCGGGTTGGCGGTGTCGACGCCGACCGCCTTCCCCGCGGTGAAGACCTTTTTCACGTCGTCGGGGTCGGCGAGCAGGACCCAGTCGCCGTAGTGGCGGATCCGCAGGGTGAAGGTGTCGCCGTAGCGGCGGTGGCAGCGCTCGAGGAACGGCATCGGCCGCTGGGTCCAGCCGACGGCCTGCAAGGCACGCGGCATCCGCGGTCCAGGCGGCAGCCTGCTCACGCGGCCTCCTCCCGTTCGGCCAGTTCGTCCATCAGCTCGTCCTCGAGCCGGCAGGTGGTCGCGATCAGCAGCTCGAAGAGGTCGGAGCTGAACTCCGCCGGCAGCTCGTGCTCGGCGCCGCGGCTGAGGTAGCGCTCGCGCACGATCTTCACCCGGTCGGGCTGCATCATCGGGATCTCGTGCTCGTGCTTGTAGACGGCGACTTCGCGGCAGATCTGCAGGCGCTCGCCGAACAGCTTCGCGATCTCCTCGTCGATCTCGTCGAGGCGGCGGCGGAAGGGATCGAGGCCGTTGGCGCTCATCGCTCCTCCCCTCCGAGCAGGCCGGTGGCGAAGGCGTGGCTGCAGTCGGCGAGCTCGTCGAGGGCGTAACCGCCCTCCTGGATCACGCAGACCGGCAGGCCCGGCGCCGCCAGGATGCGACCGACTTCGCGGAAGATCTCCGGCCGGAAGCCCCAGGTCCCGTGGGGGTCGCCGGCGACGGTGTCGTAGCCGAGCGAGACGACCAGCGCCCGTGCGATCTCGGCCAGGTCGTGGACCGAGGCGGCGACCTCCTGCAGGTAGGTCGCTTCGTCGGGGCTGTCGGCGAAGGCGACGGCGCGTTCGCCGGCGATCCGCGGCAGCAGCGTCCCCGGCGGCAGGTTCGTCACCGGCGCCGCGTGCAGCGAGTGCAGCGCCGCTTCCGGGCCCATCCGCTCGACCAGGGCCGAGGTCCCGTTCGGGTAGTGGAGGTCGAGGTCGACGATCCCGACCGGCTTGATCCCGCCGTCGCAGATGTGGCGCACCGCCGCGGCGGCGTTGTTGAGGTAGCAGTAGCCGGCATGGAAAGCGGGGCCCGCGTGGTGGCCAGGCGGGCGGCAGACGGCGTAGGTGAAGCGGGCGCCGTCGAGCAGCTGGTCGGCGGCGCTGATCGCGGTCCGGATCCCCTCCCGCGCTGCGGCGACGAGGTTGGCGTTGACGGGGATGTCCGGCTCCAGCCCCGGCGGGGCGAAGTCCGGCATCACCACCGGCTCGGCGGAGCGCAGTTCGGCCAGCGCCTGCAGGTAGGTGGCCTCGTGCAGCGCCGCCAGCGTCCGCTCGACCTCCTCGTCGGCGGCATCGGCGGCGACCGGCCGCACCCGCGAGTGGCGGACCAGCCCGGCCCGCAGCTCGACCAGGCGGCGGTTGCCGTCCTGGCCCGGGATCCGGCGGTCGCCTTCCCGCACCCAGAAGGCGTCGTCGTCGCGGCCCTGGCGCTGCTCGATCATCACCAGTTCTCTACTCATCGAGCAGCCTCCGCATCCGCGGCCCGAGGTGCTCGAAGCCGCTGCGGCGGTAGAAGGACTCGGTCGAAGCGATCGCCGCGAAGGTCTCCCGCGGCAGGCCGACCTCAAGCCGGCTGACGCCACGGGCTCGCGCCTGGGATGCGATCGCCTCGACCAGTTCCGCCCCGACGCCGCGACTGCGCCAAGCCTCATCGACCCAGAGGTCTTGGATCGTCGCGTAGACGCCGGGGACGTGTATCGCTCGCTGCCAGCTGGCGCTGAGGACGCCGACGAGCCTTCCGTCGGCCTCGGCGACAAGCACCGACCCCCCCGCGGGATCGGCAAGCAGCGCCCGCACCTCGGCTTCGAGGTCAGGGCGCTCGGGCTGGCGGCCGCCAAGCTCCGTCAGCAGGCTTGCGACCGCAGCCGCTACCTCCTCGACGTCCTCGGCCCCCGCCTCGCGAACGGTGGTTTGCGTGGCCACCGGTTCGGTCACGCGGCCTCCGCGTGCCGAGCGGCCGGCTCCAGCTCGACGCTCCAGGCGTCGGGGCCGTCGCTGCCGGTGACAGTGCGCGCGATCGCCGCCATCGGGGCGCGCGCCTTGAGCAAGATCTCGTCGAACTCCTCCTGCGGGTCCGACTGCATCACGATCGCCCCGCCGGCGCCGATCGTCGTCCGCCCCGGCCGCATCACGATCGTGCGGATGACGATGTTCATGTCGGTGTGGCCGTCGGCGCCGAAATAGCCGATCGAGCCGGAGTAGACGCCGCGCGCCTCCTGCTCGAGGTCGTCGATGATCTCCATCGTCCGCTCCTTCGGGGCGCCGGTCATCGAGCCGCCGGGGAAGCAGGAGCGGACGCATTCGACCGGGCTGCGGTCGGCGGCGAGGCGGCCGACGATGGTCGAGACCATCTGGTGGACGGTCGCGTAGGGCTCGATCACCATCAGGTCCGGCACCTCGACCGATTTCACGTCGCAGACGACGCCGAGGTCGTTGCGGAGCAGGTCGACGATCATCAGGTGCTCGGCGTAGGTCTTTTCGTCCTCGGCCAGCTCCTGGCGCACCGCCTCGTCTGCGGCCGGGTCCTCGACCCGGGAGATCGTCCCCTTGATCGGCCGCGCCATCACCTGGCGCTCGCGGTCGACCGAGATGAAGCGCTCGGGCGAGGAGCTGACGACGGCGCAATCGCCGAAGCGCAGGAAGGCGGCGAACGGCGAGGGGTTGGTGCGGCGCAGCTGCCGGTAGAGGTCGAACGGCTCCGGGCTGGCGTCGGTCGAGAACTGGTCGGTCAGGCAGACCTCGTACGACTCGCCGGCCAGCAGTTCCTCCTGCGACTCGCGGATGTCGGCGAGGTAGCGGGCCTGGCCGCGACCGGACTGGAAGCTGACGTGGCTGCCCGGTTCCACCGGCGGCGCCAGCGGCCGCTCGGCCGGCGGGTCGGCGATCGCCGCCTCGATCAGGTCCTGGGCCGAGTCGAGCCAGAGCTCGGCCTCGGCGTCCTCGCCGCGGCAGAGGGCGAAGGCGTAGGTCTTGTCCTTGGTGTGGTCGACGGCGACGACGCGGTTGGCGAGCATCATCGCCGCGTCGGGCATGTCGGAGCTGTGGACGTTGGTCGAGCCGCAGTCGGCCTTCAGCTCGTAGCCGAGGTAGCCGACGTAGCCGCCGACCAGGCCGCGGTCAATGCCCTCCGGCGGCTCGACCGCGATCCGCCTCATCTCGCGGTCGAGGTAGTCGAAGATCGACCTGTGCTCGACGCTCTCGACGCCGGCGCGGTCGAGGGCGATCTCGCCGCTGTCGACGTCGTAGTAGGCGACGCAGCGTTCGGCGCCGGCAGTGGTGCCCATATAGGAGCACTGCGCGAGCCAGGTCGGGGCGTCGGCGCTGTCGAGCCAGAAGGAGGTCTCGGCGTCGGCGAAGAGCCGTTCGTAGACGTGCTCGGTCGGCGCCTGCCCCTCGATCTCCCGCATCCGCAGTTCCAGCTCGCCGCCGCCCTCGCTCCGCTCGGGCACAGAGGAAGTGGGCTGGCCGCTGCGCGGGGCGATCGTCGCGCGGCCGGCGGGGCGGTCAGCGGAGCGGCGGTGCTGGGCCGCCATCTCGAAGAAGTTCTCGGCGATCTTGAGGCCGTACTCGGTCGAGATCGACTCCGGGTGGAACTGGACGCCCCAGATCGGCCGCTTGGTGTGCTCGACCCCCATCACGACGCCGTCGTCGGCCCAGGCGACGATGTGCCCTTCGGGGCCGGGCGGGGTGGTGATCGCCAGCGAGTGGTAGCGGACGACCGAGAAGCCCTGCGGCACGTCCTTGAAGAGGCCCTTGCCTTCGTGGTTGACCCGGCTGAGGCGGCCGTGCATCGCCATCGGCGCCCGGTTGACCGTTCCCTCGAGCAGGTTGCCGATCCCCTGGTGGCCGAGGCAGATGCCGAAGACGGGGGTTTCGCTGTAGCGGAGGATGTCGCGGCAGACGCCGAAGTCGTGCCAGCGGGACGGGTGGCCGGGGCCCGGCGAGAGCACGATCGCGTCGAAGTCCATCCTTGTCAGGACGCGCCAGCTGACCGCGTCGTTGTTGACCACCATCGGTTCCTCGCCCGAGGCCTCGGCCAGCAGGTGGAACACGTTGAAGGAATAGGAATCGTGGTTGTCGACCAGCAGCGTTTTCATCTCAGGCTCCCTCTAGTCCCAGGCCCCGTAGGCCCTGCTCGAGCACCGGCTGGACGACCGCCTCGACCTCCGGAGCCCGCTCTTCTGCCCTGTACCAGCGCGCGAAGTGGGAGAGGTACTTGGAGAGCGGCGCGACGTCGAACTCGTCGACGGCGCTGCGCAGGTGCACCGGGTAGTGCTGCGCCTGGACCACCGCGAAGCGGTAGTTCGGGTCCTCGGCGGGGCTGCCGCCCTCCAGCTCGGCCGTGGCGTGATGGGCCTGGGCGCGCGCCAGGTCCCAACCGAGACTGCCTTTCCCTTCCACCAGAAGCTTCTCTTTGCCGAACTTGACCTGCTTGGTCGTCGGCTGCAGCAGGAAGTAGCCGAGCGCGACCTGCGCCGGGACCGCCTCCGGGTGCGGGTGCTGCGCCATCGTCTCGGCGAGCTCGCCGTCGGCGAGGACCTCCTCCAGCCACTCGACCAGCTCGTCGATCAGCAGCGCCCCTTTCTTGCTGGAGCTGATCGATTCGTTCTCCCTGGCGACCATGCCGTGGAAGATGTCGTAGGTCGGCGGCCCTCCCCCGCGGGCGCTGCCGTTGCCGTTGCCGTTCTGCAGGCCCATCTCGTCGATCAGCTTGCGGCGGCAGGTGACGTGAGCGACCCACTCGTTGCCGCAGACCTGCATCGAGATCACGTCGTCGAGTTCGTCGGCGGCGGCCCAGTAGGCGAGCGCCCGCATGTGCTGGGTCGGCAGCCCGTCGGAGCGGACCAGCGGCATCTCTTCCAGCTCCTCGCGTTCGGTCTCGTACATGACCATGTCGTCGCCCCAGCGCTTGGTCAGGGTGCCGTCGGCGAGGCCCTGGTTCATGAACTCGGCGACCTCGGGCAGGTAGTCGGACTCGTAGATCACCTTGTCGAAGGTGATGCCGAGCCGGGCCAGGGTCTTGCGCTGGCCGGAGACCACCCAGGAACGGGTCCGCGACCACAGTTCGAGCGCCTTCTGGTCGCCGTCGAGGACCCGCATCATCATCTCGTCGGCTTTGTCGTTGTAGCTCGTCGACTCGCGGGCGACGGAGTCCTCGGCGCCGTCGTCGCCCTGGCCGCCGTTGCGGCTGGCGGTGACGTAGTCGGCGTAACAGAAGCCGACGAAGTGGTCGCTCTTCTGGTTGGCGTCGGGGCCGGCGTCCTCGCCGGCGCGGGTGGCGACGCCCGCCATCGCCTCGCCCATGCTGCGGCCGACGTCGCAGATCAGGCTGCGGTTGTCGACCCCGGCCCCCGCCTGCTTCAAAGCCCCGGCGATCGCGTTGCCGACCGCGAGGTTGCGGAGGTGGCCGATGTGCAGAGCCTTGGTCGTGTTGGCGCCCCAGAAGTAGACCGCGTAGCGGTTGCCGGCGGCCATCGCCGCGTATTCGGAGTTGCCCTTGGCACCGGACCGGATCGCCTCGCCCTCGCTTTCGATCCACTCGTCCGCGAGGCGGACGGTGACCTGATCCCCATCCCGCGAGAGCGAGGCGACCCACGCCTCCCCTTCGAGCCGATCGAGCGCCTCCTGCGCCGCCGCGTCCTGCCGCCAATCCGTCCCCTTCGGAAGCCTCGGGATCAGCATCAGGTCGAAGTCCGGCTCGGGCCGGTAGGGCGCCCGCGCCGCCCACAGCACCTTGCCGCCCGCGTCTGCGGCGACTTCGTCGAATCGAGTGAAGATGTTCTTGTCCATAGCGGTGATTTCGAACGTGGTCGCTTCGAATTTCTGTTCGAAATGCACCCGCCGGGGCTCGAACCCGGATCTTCGGCTTACAACGCCGACCCTTTAACCGATTAAGGCACAGGTGCTAGCTATGTCGTTCCCTGCCTTGAGCAAATCCCTGAATGCTCAATTGCGCGGCAGCATAACCACGATCCCCGTCCTAGTCAAATTATTTGATCAATTCGCTGGAAATCGAGGGAAAGTGGGATCGAGGGACGGCTCGGGAGGGTGGCGAGTTACGGCGCACTCCGGCGCATGAATCGGCACAAACCGCGCGCCACACGTGCGCCGTAACTCGCCACCCTCCCGGCATGCCCGCCGAGACTGTCTCAACCCGCGAAATAGACGGGTTGAGACGGTTTCGCGGTGCCGAGCGTGGGGTTGACGCCCGGATCGCAGCGCTGGCTCGGCAGCAGCACGGGGTGGTATCGCGCTCGCAGCTGATCGAGATGGGACTGGGAGAAGATGCGATTGACCATCGGCTCGACCTCGAGCGTCTGCACCGAGTGGACCGCGGGGTCTACTCGGTCGGACATCGCCTGATCCACAAGCAGGGGCTATGGATGGCGGCGGTGCTCGCGTCTGGACCTGATGCGGTTTTGAGCCATCAGACGGCAGCTGCGCTTTGGGGCCTGCGCGGCTACTCGGGCGGCGCTGTCCACGTGACCGTGCCACGCAAGAGCACTTCTTCGAAGCGGATTCGACGGCACCACTCGCCTCTACCTGCTGATGAGGTCGCCGTCGAGGAGGGAATCCCGGTGACCTCGGCCCACCGGACTATCTTCGATCTGGCGTCCATTGCCTCGGTTGACGAAGTGGTAGCGATGATCAAGGAGGCCGAATACCTCAACCTCTGGGACCGCCTCTCGCTCTGGGGCCTGCTTGATCGCTACCCACCCAAACGAGGCTCGCGGAGCCTCCGCCTCGCCCTTAAGCGCATCACCGAAGAGCCGACCGGCCGCAAGCGCAGCGAGCTGGAGAAGCGCTTCG